>ENA-OFCD01000009-OFCD01000009.1-metagenomes-genome-assembly--contig:-NODE-9-length-112848-cov-6.932691_pt1 | contig 112848 bp, 93 predicted proteins | sample MGYA00153392_OFCD01 | MGnify analysis MGYA00153392 | reverse complement strand
TAGCGCCGATGATAGTGCGGTATACCCGTGCGAAAGTAGGTCATCGCCAAGACCCATTTGTAAACATGAACGCCCCGACCCTCATAACGTCGGGGCGTTTGTGCTTTAACGAAATGATCGTTTATTCAAATTTGGGCTGAGTCAATTTCTACTTCAAAGCGCACGCCAGCGCCATGGGGGAGGTTCACTGCGCGGACTTCTCCGGCATGAAAATCGACAATGATTTTAACCATATAAAGCCCCAGGCCCAGATGCCCATCCTGTGAAACGGAGCGTTGGCGGTCAGTCACTATAGACGCGAATAGCTGCGCAATCACTGGCCCGGACAACGGCGGCCCGCTATTCTCAACGCTTAAAATTAACCGCCTTCCTTTAGGCTCCACGGAGATGACAATTGCTGTACCTGGCGTTGCAAAATCGATTGCATTTTGAACGAGCTTATCAAGTAGCTGCGCAATGGCATCCGCCACACCACAAATGAGCACCGGTGACCCGATAAGGTTACCCGTGAAATGCTGGTCGGCATAAGCTGTACGGTAACCTGCCAGGCAGCCGGCAACCAGTAAATCAAGGTCAAATGTTTCGCGATCCGTCCCCTGCAGAAATTGCTCAAGCTGGCTGGCTTCGGACATGCGCGAAATCAAATTGGCTAAACGCTTTATGCCTTCATCTGCGCGATTGATATAGACCATATCTGTGTCGATCTGCTTCGAAACTCTCAAGTTATCAAGAGAAGATCGGATAACCGCAACTGGCGTTCGCAACTCGTGCGACAGGCGTGCTGCCATTTGCTCAAGATAACTGTTGTAGCGCTTCAGACGGATCAAAATTTCTTCAAGCGTGCCGGCAAGCGCGCCAATTTCGTCTCGTGATGTCGTTCCGGAAACAAAACCGGTAATTCGACCATGTGAATCAATAGCCCGCTCTGCCTCAGATCTCAAACGACGCACTCGAAATGCCAGTCGCCAAGCAAATATCATTAGCGCCACAAACCCGACAAAAAAAATCAATATTGTCATTCCAAGCAACGCTTCGAGGCCCGCAGCTTTAATCGATCTACTGCCACGATCTGATTCTTCAACAACCACTGCGCCTACAATATTGTCTCCCAACCATATAGGCTGCGCAGCGGATTGAACTAAAGTCGAGTCCAGTTTTGTAAGCCGGCTTTGTACGCTCGCCTGCCCATTCAATGCGCGATCAACTTGCGCCAGCACGGCTCGCAATACTGCGTCGCTGTCCTCGGTAACGGTGGCAGAATCAGCATTACCAAACTGCTCCACAAGAGGGCGAATGGAAGCTCGATAAGCCCATTGAAACCAGGTCACGAAACCTCGCTTCGCCTCTTCGCGAGTACTTTTTAAAGCGGTTTGCTGATTCAGATTACCTTCTAAACCGCGCACCACCAAGTGCGAATCGACCACCCAAATTCTTGCCCCGTCTTTTGCCACGATGGTCAGCAACCGCTCAATCGCCTCGGATTGCTGATATGCCTTGCCAAGTGCTGCTGCCAACATGGAATCACTGTTGCCCACGACGCTGATCAACCGACGTTGTTCAATTTCCTCTGCGCTCGATGCGCTCTCGCCGACTGGCTGTCTACCCATCAAATCAGGACGCTCCGAAAGTGAGGCGGAAACAAACCGGGCCGCGCTTAGTAAAACCTGTTGTTGTCCGTCGCGCAAATAGCCTTCCATCTCAACGACAAATCTAAAACCGATAAGTGGAATAAGCAGCAGAACAAGCGACACGAAAAATAGTTTGGCCCGGATGCTAACCAAAAATGCCGGCAGTTTTAGTTGACTAACCATTCATTTCAAACGCGCAGAATGAACTGGGTTTGCATCAAGCTTTCCACCGGTAGCCCATGCCATAAACCGTTTCTATCTCATCAAATGAGGTGTCCAACGCAACGAACTTTTTGCGAATTCGTTTCATGTGTGAAGTTATCGTGTTGTCATCCACCGTAAGCTCTGCTTCACGCATAAGCTGATCGCGACTTTTAACGTGACCAGGAAACTTGACTAATGCATGAATCATCCAAAACTCAGTCACTGTCAGCACGACCGCGGCACTTTTCCAGGAAATTGAAAGCCGATTGATATCCAAGATTAGATCTCCTCGATGCAATGTATCCTCCGCGCGTGCAGGTAATCGTAGCGCCTCGAGACGGCGGAACAGTGCCGCTATCCGAGCCAGTAAATGCGGCATGCTTACGTCTTTGGTAACATAGTCGTCTGCTCCCAATCTGAGCCCGGAAACAACATCAATATCACTATCGCGCGCGGATAAAAAAATAATTGGCAACGTCGCTGACAGCGCGCGTAACTCGCGACATAGCGTAAAGCCGCCATCAGCTTCGTCCCCAAGCCCGATATCAAGCACCACCAAATCAGGCAGCCGTGTGCGCAGCACCGATATGGCATCGCTGCGTGATGCAAACGCCGCCACGTCGTAGCCGCTGCGTGTCAGCGCGTCTGTGTAATTCTGGCGAATAAGCAACTCGTCCTCCACTATCGCGATCCGCTTCTGCATATTATTTTTTCCAAATGATAATTAAATTTGACTATACCGGAACCGAATTTCTCCACCGCGTACCTGCAACACATGCCCTTGTTTCGACACAATTCACCACATTTTCGCCACCACACCAGCCTCAAAGCTGTCTGTTTTGCAGCGCTTAATAGCCATACCCCAGATATCCCAGTGGATCAAAGCCAAGTCTGAGGAAACGAAAAATGGCATTAGTACAGCCAAAAGGAGCGCTATATGAGCACCACATCTTCATCTGCCAATATTTCAGCAGCCAACAATTCTGTTCACACATTATCTGCATCGTCCGTGCAGCCGCAACCGTCGTTTGCACTTCGGGATTTTCTAAAGCTGCTGGCGGCGGCGGTATTGTCAGGCGCGGGAGTGAGTGTCGTCATTGCGGGTTTGACATTAGTACTTGCAAACACTGCCAAGGCCGGGACATTGCAGAAAAATGCAACGGTAGATGCAATATCAACACAGGCGCTGCAAGCTCCACCAGCGCTATTGAAGCCCGTTGCAGGCGGCCTATATATCGGCGGCGGCTGCGATCGAGAGTCTGTTGACGCTGTTGAGTGCGACTGGAGGGTGAAGATTGATAACAACACCACTGAAGTGCGGGTCATGCAAACTTTCCTGATGCCTGCTGATGGGCCCTCCGTCGCATTTTTTGAAGCTACTTTGCCGCCGAAGGCCAAGCTAATCGGGCTCATAACCCATACGCCACAAAAAGTATTGAGCGGAAAAGTATCGATCATGGCTGATTTTACCGGCATGAACCGTCGTGAGCTAAATAAATTCAGACGTCACGATGCGCTCATTTTGTGGAATGACGAAGATACATTTTCCGCAGATCAAATTATGAATCTGATCCCGAATGAAACGGTGGTGATTGAATACACTTATTCAGTCAGCACACATCTTCAGAATGAATTAAATGAACTTACCCTTGCGCTTTCTACTGAGGAAAGAGAGATGTTCGTTGCGACCAAGCCAAATCTGGCGAGCGGCACCGTTTGGGTCGAATGGTTGGGCGCCAAACCCAAACGCTTGGCCAACACGCCTGCCGACATGCCAGCTGTTGTGGCGCTGGAAGAATCCACACAAGGCATTACTGGCTTGTCGTGGTTTACGCCGTCGCTCGCTCCAGCGACGAGATTGAAATTTAGCTGGGAAATGGCCCCGCCATTTTTAAACGCACGCACCGCGAATCGCGAGTTGTGCGTTCAGCAATGCGCGCAAAAATAACCTCGGCGCCGGACGCCTGCATGTAATCACTGTTCGTGGGTAGCGAGCAGGCGTCCTCTGGACCAGTATAGCCTTGCCATTTTCAGTCGATAAGTGGCGGCAACGTCTTGTTTTGGCTCGGGTTGAAACACGCTTCCAAATAGCGTAAATATACTGTATATTTATCCAGTACCAGTTATTTCCTGTTTTAAAGTACGTACTTAAGGCGAATATGTCATTCTCTTCGACCAACCGTGCAACTGAATGTCACCGTGATCAATCATTCAAAGGACGCGGGGCGGCGCTCAATATCGAAGGTCGGTTTGAGCGATGGCAGCGTGAAGCCTTTGATGACGGCTGGCAAGTACCGTCATCTGACGATGATGGCCCTGCGTCGCCGAAAACCGTTGTTACGCATGAAATCGCCAAATCAATCATTACGCAAAACGATTCGCCCGATATTGCATTTCGTTATTCAGCAAATCCTTATCGCGGCTGCGAGCATGGCTGCATTTATTGTTTCGCCAGACCCAGTCATGCCTACCTCGGTTTGTCGCCGGGCCTTGATTTTGAAACCCGCATTTTTGCCAAAGTAAATGCACCCGAATTATTTCGCGTGGAATTGTCAGATCCTTATTACCGTTGTGAGGTCATTAGTTTGGGCGTCAATGCCGACGCCTACCAGCCCTGCGAGCGTGAATATAAAATCACGCGTCAATTGCTTCAGATCGCCAGTGAATTTAACCAGCCGATTGGCTTGATCACAAAATCGGCTTTGATTGAACGTGACCTCGATATTTTGGTGTCTATGGCCAAGCGTAATTTGGTTCATGTAACACTTTCTGTTACCACCCAAGATCACCATATTTCACGTTACCTTGAGCCGCGCACTGCCGCCCCTGCGCGGCGCATGCAAGCCATTAAAACGCTTTCTACGGCTGGCATACCGGTAGGCATTAACGTGGCACCCGTTATCCCTTTCCTCACCGATCATGAGTTGGAAAGCTTGCTGGAGACAGGACGCCGTATGGGAGCGACCACAGCAGGGTATGTGCTCCTGCGGATGCCGTGGGAGTTAAAAGAATTGTTCCGCAATTGGTTGCAACAGCACTTTCCGCTTAAAGCGGAGCATGTCATGTCACGCGTTCAGGAAATGCGCGGCGGTCGCGATTTTGCAAGAGACAATGATCCGAATTTCGGTAGCCGCATGGTCGGCCAAGGTATCTTTGCCGAATTGCTGCGCCAGCGGTTTGCCAAGGCCTGCACGCGTTTTGATCTCAACAACCAAGGTCGACAAAAGATTCAACAGCTTGATACCCGCCAATTCGCGGTCCCCGGACGACCAGTACAGGGCGCTCTTTTTTAATTGAGCCACATTTGAGAGACGCGAGTGCGATACTTGCTAATTGATTTTTTTCAGGATTGTTCGCCGCCATGAACGCGTTATCGATTGCCGTCCCAGATACATTGCCCGTTTCGTCGTTGCTTGATGTTTGCAATTTGCCCAACAATTCAGCATCTTTCTCGGCACTGCGAGTGTCGTTCTTGTCCGACGAAGATGAAACGCTAAAATTTCTACTTGAGAACGCAAAGCTGAGCGGCGATGCAAATGCAAATGTCCAGGCTAGCGCGCGATCATTGGTGAAGTCTGTCCGTAGCCGTCAAAAGCAAAACGTGGGCATGCAATCTTTTCTCACGCAATACGATCTTTCCACACAGGAAGGCGTATTGCTCATGTGTGTGGCTGAGGCATTGCTACGCATCCCAGATGCGGCTACTGCCGATAAATTGATCAAAGATAAATTTTCCCAAGGCGATTGGAATAAACACCTTGGTGCATCAGACTCATTACTGGTGAATGCGGGCACCTGGGGAATGATGTTAACGGGTAAGCTGGTATCGGTAAATCCTAGCAGCGCAGCGGATGTGGGCGGTTGGATTTCCCGCCTCGCAGCACGCGCGGGTGAGCCCATTGTGCGCACTGCGTTGCGTCACGGCATGAAACTGATGGCCGAGCAGTTTGTGATGGGACGTGATATTCAGGAGGCGCTCAAACGCTCTGTATCGGATGATCAAAAATCATATCGACACTCTTTCGACATGCTCGGCGAGGGCGCCATGACGGCTGAAGACGCGGAACGTTATTTTATAGCCTACCAAGACGCGATCAAGGCGATTTCTGGCTACGCAAAGTCTGCTAGATCGGTTTTTGAAGCGCCAGGAATTTCGGTAAAACTATCCGCACTTCACTCGCGCTACGAGCTTGCACACCGCGCGCGTGTCATGGCCGAAATGCTGCCTAAAGTAATGAAGCTTGCAGAAATGGCGCGCGACGGCGGTATCGGCATCACGCTTGACGCGGAAGAAACTGAACGCCTCGAAATTTCACTGGATATCTTCGCCGCTATTTATTCGGATAAGCGCTTCGCAGGTTACGAGGGGCTGGGGCTTGCTGTACAAGCCTATCAAAAGCGTGCCATTCATGTCGTCGACTGGCTGGCAGCGCTGGCGCTCCAACATGGACGTCGCATCATGACTCGTTTGGTCAAAGGTGCCTACTGGGATACAGAAATCAAGCGAGCGCAAATGCAAGGTTTTACGAACTATCCGGTGTTTACACGCAAGGCAAATACCGATGTTTCTTATCTTGCATGCGCCGCCAGGATGTTGGCGCAACCCAAGGCGTTTTACTGCCAATTCGCCACCCACAATGCACACACCGTCGCCACTATCATGGAGCGTGCGATGGCCGCAAATCAGTTTGAGTTTCAGCGTCTGCACGGCATGGGCATGGAGCTATACGATGCGGTTCTTTCCAGATCAAACGACACCCGTTCATACTCGTGCCGAGTCTATGCGCCCGTTGGTAGCCATGAAGATTTGTTGCCCTACTTGGTTCGACGCCTGCTTGAGAATGGCGCAAATTCTTCATTCGTCAATCGTATCGCAGACCCCGATGTGTCAATCGATGACGTGATAGCAGATCCCATTGTTGGGTGTGAGAAAAATCCTTCCAAAGCCAATGCGAAATTGCCGTTGCCGCGAAATCTATTCAAGGCTTCCCGCGTACCCCGAAAAAATTCTGCTGGTTTTAGTTTTGCAGATGTTGCGGCAACAGATGCACTAATGGCGGAAATGGCGCCCGTGCTGGCCAGCAATAACTTCATTGCACGACCGCTCATCGCCGGTGTGCCAATGCGTGGTAGCCCTTCAAATGCATTTAATCCTGCGACTCTCTCAACGATTGGCAGCGTGGAAAACGCTGATGATGCATTGCTGGATTTAAGTTGCGATATCGCTTCCAAGTGGCCGGGCTTGCCTGGGGAGGAGCGCGCCATTATTCTGGAACGTGCCGCTGATTTGCTGGAGCAACGGCGAAGTTTTTTCATGGCATTGATGGCAAAGGAAGCGGGCAAAACCATGCCTGATGCGCTGGGTGAAGTGCGCGAGGCCGCCGATTTTTGCCGCTACTATGCCGCATTGTGCCGTGAACATTTTTCGACGCCCGAGATACTGCCAGGCCCGACCGGCGAATCCAACGAATTGATGCTCACCAAACGTGGCGTATTTGCGGCCATCTCACCGTGGAATTTTCCACTCGCCATATTTCTGGGCCAGATTGCAGCAGCATTTGCAGCCGGAAATGCAGTGGTTGCCAAACCTGCGGAACAAACCCCTATCATCGCGTTCGAGGCGGTTAAATTACTTCTCGAAGCAGGCATGCCAAAAGACGCAATTGCGCTGGTTCCAGGGCTTGGAGAAACCATTGGTGCGAAATTGGTGGCTGATCCACGTATCGCGGGTGTGGTGTTTACCGGCGGTACCAATACAGCTCAGGCAATCAACCGTGCATTGGCCAATCGAGGCGGCCCCATCATTCCGTTTATTGCTGAAACGGGTGGCCTGAATGCGATGATCGCGGATTCATCCGCGTTGCCTGAGCAGGTTGTGAACGATGTGATTGCGTCGGCCTTCAATAGCGCAGGTCAGCGGTGTTCTGCCCTGCGCATTTTATGTGTGCAAGCCGATATCGCGCCGCGCATTATGACGCTGCTGAAAGGCGCGATGAATGAATTGCAGGTGGGAGATCCGTCCCGACTGGATACGGATATCGGCCCGGTGATTGATCGCGATGCGCTCGACATGCTGATCGCGCACCGCGAAAAAATGGCGTCTGAATTTCGGCAAATTGGCCAGACGCGGCTGCCGCGCGAGATTGCAGCGGGGCATTTTTTCGCACCTTGCGCTTTCGAAATTCCTACATTCGATTCCATTAAATCGGAAGTGTTTGGGCCGATCTTGCATGTATATTCATTTGCGGGCGAAAACTTGATGGAAGTCGTCGATCAAATCAACGCCAGTGGTTATGGTTTAACACTCGGCATTCATTCGCGGATAGAAGAAACGATCGCCGCTATCCGTAGACGGGCAAAAGTGGGAAATGTATACGTCAATCGAAACCAGATCGGTGCCGTGGTTGGCGTACAGCCTTTTGGTGGTGACGGTTTAAGCGGAACAGGGCCCAAAGCGGGCGGGCCGCATTATTTGTTCAGATTTGCATCGGAACGCACATTTACAGTCAATACTGCCGCGGCAGGCGGCAATGCGGCACTGATTGCGAGCTCTGAATAAATGGTTTCGAGAATGTATTAAAATCAAAAGCGGTTAGTAATCGTGTTAAAGCAGGCAAAGGGCACACCATTGACGGCAAACGTCGGGCAAATATGGAACCAGCGCTGATTAGTTGAGGAGCAGTCGAAGCATGATTAAGTTTTTAAATTTGTGTACGTGGACAATTTCAACGGTGATGACTACAGCGGTTCTGTCGGGGTGTGCATCTGCTCCCGCAAACGACACCATACAAGCGCCCAGCGAAAATGTGACCTCTTTTTCAGCCTCCTTGGCAGCCAATGGGCTGCCTAGCGGATGGCAGCCTTGGATCATGTCGCGCCTGCTGAAAAAGACTGAATATAAAATTGTTCACGAAGAAGGCACGCCGATTTTGCAGGCGCAATCCGAGTCATCCGCCTCAGGTTTATTACAAGAGGTGTCAATTGACCCCATTGTGAAGCGCTATATTTCCTGGCGTTGGAAAGCGCCCCAACTCATTGCCGGTGCGGACAACAGCCGGGCTAGCGCCGACGACTCCCCGGTGCGCGTGGTGATCGCCTTTGATGGCGACAAGAAAAAGTTTGACTTTGAGGATCGCGCAATGGCGGATATGGTGAGGCTTTTTAGTGGCCGCGAAATGCCGTATGCGACGCTGATGTACATCTGGGAAAATAAATTGCCGGTTGGGACCGTGCTGGAAAACGCGCACTCCAGCCGTGCCAAGATGATAGTTGCTGAGAGTGGTTCCTCGCGAATCGGCCAGTGGCTGACCATGACGCGTAACGTGCTGGAAGACTACCGTAAGGCATTTGACGAAGAGCCGGGCAAAATAATTTCAGTTGGCGTCATGACGGACACCAATACAACCGGCTCAAACGTCAAGGCCTACTATGGCGACATTCTGTTTTCGAACAGTCTTAGCCGCAGTATCAGCGCCGGTAGCTTGGGTGCTGCCATCACGGAGAGTGCGGTGAGATAGTGCAGTACTAAAGCCGCCGATTAAGATAGCGTACTGGGACAGTAAACCCCGGCGGGGAGACTGATACCCTCGATTAATCTGGATAAGTTCTCTGCTAGTAAAACATCTTACAAAAATGCTTGACAGCCAATACTGAGGTTACAGTTTCTTTACGCCAGCAGGCGCGTGCTCTCCCGACAACAGCACCAGCATCGATTTTCCTTCGCCTTTCCAAAAATCAACCGCATCTTGGAATAGCTCGATTACCGTTTCAAGCTGGCTTTCGTGATGCTCGGCAAAGCTGTCAGTATGGTCAAAGTAAATAGCGTAACCACTTGAGTCCACCCATTCCATATCAGTCAGACAATCGTAAAAGGCATCCCAATTATTTCCAAAGTGGTCGGGAAATTTCATTGCCACAGCAGCATGATTCAGAAACTGGTCTTTCTTTTCTATTTTCTTGCCTTCAAGATGATAAAAAGCCAATGACTTTGCTCGCGACAGCTTGACTAACTCAGCAACGCTTGCATGTGCTTTAAGCCAATAGACTCCGCTCGGGCTGTCGTGAGCGAAAAGAGTGGTGAGTTCGGGCGAAGGCATGCGGTCAGTCTCCTACAGTTTGATTTTACGAAACGTCGCATAGTGATCGTCCGTGTAGTAGCACTCGAAAGTTTGCGTTTTTGGCGTCCCGCAAATGATGCGCCTGGCGCCGCGGTTTTTTGAGCCTGGTGTTTTGACGGTGTATTCACGGTAATAGCCGCGCGGCTGTTTTGGAAAAGCTTTTTCACGGTTCGAAAAGGTCACACCATCCTTTGAATAAGGAAAGGGACCGCCTTTTGAAATAAGCGCCAATGTCGCGGCCGCCTCTCGGGGTAGATCAGCTTCAAGCACGAGCGGAAAATCACGAGACCTCGCATCTGCCTCTGGAGCCCGTTGACGTGCATCGGCATCTCCGTGCGGCCATATCGTCAGCGTACCGAGCGAGGCAAGCAGTATTACCAGTAATGCAATTTTCAAAACTTTTGACAGTTTCAACAAGGAAGCCTCGCCAGTAAAAGCGTTATGAGCAAAAAAAGCAGGAAATTGGGTTGATGAACGAACAGCCCATCGCAGGTGACTTTGCCGTTCTTGATCTGTGCCTTGGCCAACTCTGCATATTAACTTCGTGTATTAGTTCTGAGTGGAATGTTTGTTTGGGCATTTTGGTTTGGTGCAGTCGGCGTACAAATAAAGCGAGTGGTCGTGAATGTTAAAACCACGGTCTTTAGCAATTTTTATCTGACGCTTTTCGATTTCAGAATCGTAAAATTCTTCTACTTTTCCGCACTGTAAACAAACCAAGTGATCGTGGTGGCTGCCTTCATTCAGCTCAAATACCGCTTTGCCACTCTCAAAATGATGTCGCATGAGCAGCCCTGCCTGCTCAAACTGGGTAAGCACGCGATACACCGTGGCGAGGCCAATATCCGCATTTTCATTCAACAATATCTTGAACACATCTTCGGCCGTCATATGGCGTTCAGTCGAGTTCTGAAAGAGCTCAAGCACTTTTAATCGCGGCAAGGTTGCTTTGAGGCCTGTGCTGCGCAGTTCTTTGGAATCAGTCATGGCAATATTAGTGGCAATGGACGGGTTTGAGATAAATGGCACAAGTCGCAGCTCTGGCGTTCAGCATTTGCTAATCATAGCCCTTTTGAGGATGATCGCATGATTTCCGTGGTGTACTTTGTTGCCCCTCCTCCAACTGCCTCCATTCCATGGTGTCAGGTATAATTACTGCTCATTTTATGAGGAAGCAGCCATGGGTTTGGTTTCAACACAGGCGTTCAAATTTTTATCTGCCTTAATACTGGTTTGCGGCTTAACTGCCTGCGCAGGTTACGGCGTGCACAAGATCGACATCCAGCAAGGCAATCTGGTCACGCAAGAGCAGCTATCGAAAGTCAAAACTGGCATGAACAAAGTGGATGTGAAAAACATCCTTGGCACGCCGTTGCTACAGGATGTTTTTAATGGCAACCGCTGGGATTACATATTTAGCGATGATCGAGGTACCAAATTGGGTCCGTTTGGCCGCGACGTCCAAAAATTTAAAGTAACAATTTTATTTGTCAGCGATGGGGTTTCCAAAATCGAAGGAGAGGCGTCGCCTATTGAGATCTTGACCGGTGGCGGCGAAAAGCGTGTAGTGCCGAACACATTGCCGCCAGGCGCGCCCACCCCTCCTCCAAAATCTTAAGGCTCCTGCGCCATGCTGAAGTTAGTCATAGCAGGCGCTGGTGGGCGCATGGGAAAGACGCTGGTTGCGGCTGCTGAGGAAATATCTGGCGTACAGTTGGTGGCGACTCTCAGCCGCCACAGCGGTGATGGTGATATCGATACAGTCTTATCCAATGCAGATGTGCTGATAGATTTTACGAGGCCAGAGGTTACCCTCAATTATTTAGTGATTTGCAAAAAGCATGGCATCAAAGCCGTCATTGGAACGACCGGATTTAGTTCTGCACAGATGCAGCAAATCGAAGGTTTTGCGCGAGATATTGCGATCGTATTGGCGCCCAATATGAGCATTGGCGTCAATGTCAGCCTGCAACTGGTCGAAGCAGCTGCCAAAGCGCTGGGGCTTGATTACGATATCGAGGTATTTGAAGCGCATCATAAAATGAAGGTGGATGCGCCATCCGGCACCGCGCTCGCACTGGGAGAAGTTGCTGCCAAGGCTCGCGGCCAATTGCTGGCAGATGTCGCGACCTATGATCGAAATGGTATCTCGGCCCCACGCGAGCGCGGCAGCATCGGTTTTTCAGTGGTGCGGGCGGGAGACATCATTGGCGACCACACGGTATTTTTTGCAGGGCCGGGCGAACGCATTGAAATTACGCATAAATCGTCTTCACGCGCGACGTATGCGCAGGGTGCGATGCGCGCGGCACAATTTTTAGCCGGCAAAAAAGTCGGCTTGTTTGATATGCGTGAGGTTTTAGGACTTAGATGAGCGGTGCCGAAAGCCTTTAGCACGCCAAGGAAATTGCGCTTTAGACCGCATTCGGGTACACTTCTTCCTTAATCGCGAAGCAACAAAAACGCGGGAAAGCGCCGGGCTTCAGTCAGAAGCCCACGGCCTTTCCCTTTTTTTATGCCCGCGATTTCCCCCAAGTTTTTCGTGGAGCTGCCCTTGTTGAAGCCGAATTCATTTCCCGCCTTGTTGGTTCTTGCAGACGGCTCGGTATTTAAGGGCATTTCCATCGGGGCATCGGGACACGCCGTTGGTGAAGTGGTGTTCAACACCGCCATGACCGGCTACCAAGAAATTCTGACCGACCCCTCATACATGGGGCAAATGGTCACGTTGACCTACCCGCACATCGGTAATACCGGCACCAACCCCGAAGACGCAGAATCGAATAAAACCTACGCCGCTGGCTTGATTATTCGTGATTTGCCCACGCTCGCATCGAATTGGCGCATGACCGAAACGCTGCCGGAATATTTGCAGCGAAATAGTGTGGTCGCGATTGCCGATATTGATACTCGCCGCCTCACCAGGATGATCCGCGAAAAGGGCGCGCAAAATGGTTGTATTTTGGTCGGCTTGCATGATGATGCGGCGATCAAAAATGCACATGCTCTGGCAATAGCGGCACCCAATATGTCCGGTCTCGATCTGGCGCGGGTTGTATCCGCAACAAAACCGTACGACTGGAATGCCTCGACATGGGCGCTGGAGGTGGGCTTCAAGGCAATTGACAATACGAAATTTCATGTCGTCGCATTTGACTACGGTGTAAAGCACAATATTTTGCGCATGCTCGCAGATCGCGGTTGCAAGGTAACGGTGCTGCCGGCCGAAGCATTAAGTGCTGAAGCATTGGCCCTGAAGCCGGACGGTGTATTTCTCTCTAACGGCCCCGGCGATCCTGAGCCCTGTGACTACGCGATTAAAGCGATTCAGGAAATCATCGCTAAAGATGTTCCGGTTTTTGGCATTTGTTTGGGTCATCAATTGCTGGGGCTCGCGTCGGGTGCCAAAACCATGAAGATGAAATTTGGCCATCACGGCGCAAATCACCCGGTTCAAGATTTGGCGACAAAAAAAGTCTACATCACCAGCCAAAATCACGGCTTTGCACTCGATGAATCGACGCTGCCAGCGAATTTGCGGATCACGCATACATCTTTATTTGACGGCACTTGCCAAGGTATTGAACGTACTGACAAGCAAGCGTTCAGTTTCCAAGGCCACCCTGAAGCGAGTCCCGGGCCGCATGAAGTGGGTTATTTGTTTGATAAGTTTGTGGCGATGATGGTAGCCAGCCGTGGTGGTTAGAAAAGTAGTGGCGAGAGCGTCCACGGCAAATTACGCCGCTACCAAGCCCATCAAGAAATTGACGGCTAAACAAGCGCTGGTCGCCTACGATGTAGTGGTCTCAAAGATTGTTACGGTGCGCGGGCAGCGTGTGATGTTCGCGCAAGATCTGGCCGAACTGTACGGCGTTGAAACGAGGGTTTAATGCAAGCCGTTAAGCGAAATGCCGACAGATTTCCAGCTGACTTTATGTTTTCCCCTACGGATCAGGAATTTACAATCTTGAGGTCACAATTTGTGACCTCAAGTTGGGGCGGAACGCGTTACGCACCGAGCGTATTTACCGAGCAGGGCGTGACCATGCTTTCAAGCGCGCTTCGAAGTGGTCGCGCGGTATCGGTGAATATTGAAATCATGCGCGCTTTTGTGCAAATGCGCACCATGATCGATTCCAACCGCGAGTTAGCCCGCAAAGCCGCCAAACTCGAAGCGGAATACGATGAACAATTTGCCGCTGTTTTCCACACGATTCGGTAATTGATGGACGACAACGCCACCGATAAAGCCAAATTGACCAAGCCAGAATGCAAACTCGGTTTCACCGAAATATTCACCAATCTTAAAGCCACAAATTGTGACTTCAAGTTGCGCAAGTTTCTTAGTACGAACACAGACTAAAGTAAAGCCATGCCTAAACGTACCGACATAAAATCCATCCTCATCATCGGCGCAGGCCCGATTGTTATCGGCCAAGCATGCGAGTTCGACTACTCCGGTGCGCAGGCGTGCAAGGCGTTGCGTGATGAGGGCTATAAAGTTATTTTGGTCAATTCCAATCCGGCCACGATCATGACCGATCCGAACATGGCCGATGTGACCTACATCGAACCAATCACGTGGAAAGTGGTGGCGCAGATTATCGAAAAAGAGCGGCCCGATGCGTTGCTGCCGACGATGGGTGGCCAGACAGCGCTGAATTGCGCGCTCGATTTAGCGAAGCACGGCGTGTTGGCGAAATATGATGTCGAGATGATCGGCGCCACTCGCGAAGCGATTGACAAAGCCGAAGATCGTGAAAAATTCAAACAAGCGATGACCAAGATTGGTCTCGCCTCGGCTCGCTCGATGATTGCGCACTCGATGGAGGAAGCGCTGCAAGTGCAGGCCGCGATTGGCTTCCCAGCCATTATCAGACCAAGCTTTACGATGGGCGGTTCGGGCGGTGGCATTGCCTATAACCGCGATGAATTTGTCGAGATTTGCGAACGCGGCTTGGAAGCCTCGCCGACCAAAGAATTGTTGATCGAAGAATCATTGCTCGGCTGGAAAGAGTTTGAGATGGAAGTGGTACGCGATAAAGCGGACAACTGCATCATTATTTGCTCGATTGAAAATCTTGATCCGATGGGCGTGCATACCGGCGATTCCATTACGGTAGCCCCGGCGCAAACGCTGACCGACAAGGAATACCAGATCATGCGTAATGCATCCATCGCGGTACTGCGCGAAGTCGGCGTGGAAACTGGCGGCTCGAATGTGCAATTTGCGGTCAATCCTGCGGACGGCCGCATGGTCGTGATTGAAATGAATCCGCGAGTGTCGCGCTCTTCTGCGCTGGCATCGAAAGCCACTGGTTTTCCGATTGCAAAAGTTGCGGCAAAATTAGCGGTCGGCTACACCCTTGATGAGTTAAAAAATGATATCACCGGCGGTGCCACACCAGCTTCATTTGAGCCGTCGATTGATTATGTGGTGACAAAAGTTCCACGGTTCGCATTCGAAAAATTTCCGCAAGCCGATGATCGTTTGACCACGCAAATGAAGAGTGTGGGCGAGGTGATGGCGATTGGTCGCAACTTCCAAGAGTCTTTGCAAAAAGCATTGCGCGGTTTGGAAACCGGTGTGGATGGTTTCAATCTAAAAACGGTGGACCCTGAAAAAATCGGTGATGAGTTGGCGTACCCGCGAGGCGAGCGGCTTTGGTATGTGGCCGATGCGTTTGGTATCGGCATGTCGCTTGAAGAAGTGTACGGCTACACCAAAATAGATCCGTGGTTTCTGGCGCAAATTAAAGAGTTGGTCGACATTGAATTGGCGACGGAGAAGAAAACCCTTGATCAAATTGATGCAACCGAGATGCGCGACCTCAAGCGTCGCGGTTTCTCAGATCGCCGATTGGCGCACCTTTTGAAGCAAAAAGAGTCTGAAGTCCGCGCCAGGCGGCACTCTTTTAATATTCATCCGGTATACAAGCGTGTCGATACTTGTGCGGCAGAGTTCTCAACGTCGACCGCCTATATGTATTCGAGCTACGATGAAGAGTGCGAATCGAATCCGACCAACAATAAAAAAATCATGATTCTGGGTGGCGGCCCGAATCGGATTGGTCAAGGTATTGAATTTGATTACTGCTGTGTGCATGCGGCGTTGGCACTTCGCGAAGATGGCTATGAAACCATCATGGTCAATTGCAATCCAGAAACGGTCTCGACCGATTACGACACCTCCGATCGTTTGTATTTCGAGCCGCTGACTTTGGAAGACGTGCTCGAAATTGTGGCGATAGAAAAGCCGGCTGGCGTGATTGTGCAATTCGGTGGGCAGACCCCGCTGAAACTCGCGCGGGCGCTGGAAGCGAATGGCGTGCCGATTATCGGCACCACGCCAGACGCGATTGACATGGCGGAAGATCGCGAACGTTTCCAAAAATTGATTACCGAGTTAGGTTTACTGCAGCCGCCGAATCGTACTGCCCGCACCAATGAAGAGGCGATTATAAAAGCGCGCGAAATCGGCTATCCGCTGGTGGTGCGTCCGAGCTATGTGCTCGGCGGACGGGCCATGGAAATCATTCATATCGAATCTGATCTCGAGCGTTATATGCGCGAAGCGGTTAAGGTCTCGAACGATTCGCCGGTGTTGCTGGATCGTTTTTTAAACGACGCGATTGAGGTCGATGTCGATGCGATTTGCGACGGTCGTGAAGTACTCATCGGCGGCATCATGGAACATATTGAGCAGGCGGGTGTGCATTCGGGTGACTCAGCTTGCTCACTTCCGCCGTTTTCGCTCTCGTCCGAATTGCAGGATGAATTGCGCCGTCAAACGATTGCGTTAGCGCATGCGTTAAAAGTGGTGGGCTTGATGAATCTGCAATTCGCAATTCAAACGCAAAACGGCGTCGATAAAGTTTACGTGCTTGAAGTCAATCCAAGAGCCTCGCGCACCGTCCCTTTCGTTTCAAAAGCCACCTCATTGCCGCTCGCTAAAATTGCGGCGCGCTGTATGGCGGGCCGGTCATTAAAAGAGCAGGGCGCAACAAAAGAAATTGCGCCACCCTACTTCTCTGTAAAAGAAGCGGTGTTTCCGTTCATTAAATTTCCCGGTGTCGATACTATCCTCGGCCCCGAAATGAAATCGACCGGCGAGGTCATGGGCGTGGGCGTCACGTTTGGAGAAGCGTTTGTGAAATCGCAAATGGGCGCGGGGATTAAATTACCAAAGAGTGGAAAAGCATTTTTGAGCGTACGCAATGCGGATAAAGTAAAAGCAGAAGAGATCGCGAAAGATTTAATTACGCTAGGTTTCAGCATTGTCGCGACCAAGGGCACTGCCACACATTTGGCAAAAGCAGGCATTGAGGTTACACCGGTCAACAAAGTGCTGGAAGGTCGCCCGCACATTGTTGATATGATAAAGAACCGCGAAATTTCACTCATTATCAATACCGTCGAGGAAGATAAACGATCCATTCGCGATTCGTGGGCGATTCGCAACGCAGCCCTGCAAGGCCGCATTACTTATTACACCACTGTCTCGGGCGCGCGTGCCGCGTGCATGGGTATGCAACATCTGGACGAGCTAAACGTTTATGATTTGCAATCGCTGCATAAACAGCTCAGTCTTTAAACCAATGCGACCTGATTTTATAATTCAATATGTCCGCCGATGCGAAACCAAATGAATTTAGTTGCGCCGTCAGAAATCAACCTTATTTTCCACAGGAAAACGTAATGAGCAGCCTTGCCAAAGTCCCCCTTACCGTTGCCGGCGCAGAAGCGCTTCGAGTTGAATTGCATCGCCTTAAAACCGTGGAGCGGCCATCGGTTATTTTGGCGATTGCGGAAGCTAGAGCGCAAGGTGATTTGTCCGAAAACGCCGAATATGACGCCGCCAAAGAAAAGCAGGGCTTCGTCGAAGGCCGCATTCAAGAGCTCGAAGGCAAAATGTCCAGCGCGCAAATTATTGACCCCAAATTGCTCGACGACGAAGGCCGCGTCGTGTTTGCCGCGACGGTCGATTTGGAAGAAGTCGAGACCGGCGAAAAAGTCACCTATCAAATCGTCGGCGAAGATGAAGCCAATTTGAAAGTCGGCAAAATCTCGTTCTCATCCCCCATTTCCAGGGCCATGATCGGTAAATATGCCGGCGATGTAGTCGTCGTCCGCGCACCAGGTGGTGAAAAGGAATATGAGATTTTGGATGTTAAGTATTTGTAGTTTTTGCCGAGCTGGCGCTCATGCAATTTCGTAGGTCAGGTTCGCATTTTTCAAACGACGCTAGCTGACCGCAAACGTAAAATTAATCACCAGTGTCAGGTAGCCTTCGGCAACCTGACCTACGAAATAATTTTTGCAACGCGAGCATTGACGGGCATTTCAGGCACTTTTCGCATCAAACCCCACTTCCGTTTTAGGGTTTGCGTTTCAAACATTCGACGCCGCCTGCACAAACTTATGCAAATCGCTCGATAGTTTTTTCAAGCTCGGTTCATGGATGTACATCATGTGCCCCGCTTCGTAATACGCGGTTTCGATATTCTTGGCGTGATTCTCATTGAGCCCCAAATGGCTGAACGTGTAATCGCTCGCCAAATGTGGCGTGGCGAAATCGAAATAGCCGTTCGCCACGAACACTTTCATATGCGGATTTTTTGACATCGCCTGACGCAGCGATTCGCTGACGGAGGCATAGCGGTTCGAAAAATGATCCCAGCCCCAATCGAGATAAAGCGACTTCAACACCTCATACGGCAAATCATTTTCATAGCCCAAATCAGTACGCACGTAATCGTTCAAACACGCAGCATAGGCACCATAGAGATTGGCGTAGCTAGGGTCAAATTCAAATTGCTCGCCCACGCTATCGCGATCCACGCCCGTAAAGCGGCTGTCAAGGCGACCGACTGTTTTTGCTTCATCGCGCAACAGCTCTTTGCAAAACCTGTGGATGTTAATACGCAAATTTGAGCGCAGAACATAGGCTTCATTGAGACCCGTGTACGCCGCTATTTTTGCGGCAAGTGCCGATCGGCTATCGGCTGGCAATTGATTGCCTTGCAAGAGTGCAGTGGCGTATTCCTGCATCGCAAAACTGGTGACTTCATCAAGCAATTCACGCAGCGGTTTAGCTTGTAAATCAGGCGACAATTGGTGGTGATACCACGCCGTTGCCGCATAAGTGGGCAGAAATAAAACCGGTGGTAAATCATTGCCGTGTTCGAATCGCAATGTCTGCATATCAAGCGCGATAGAGATCAACATCAAGCCATTAAGCGCGATGCCGTAACGGTCAAACAAATGATTCGATAATGCCGCTGCACGCGTGGTGCCGTAACTTTCGCCAATCAAAAATTTCGGGCTGCTCCAGCGCGCGTATCGGGTGGTATAAAGCCGGATAAATTCGCCCACGGATTCCAGATCGCGTTTGTAGTCGTGATAGGTTTTAAGCTTTTCGCCCGCAACCATGCGCGAATAACCGGTGCCAACCGGGTCGATAAAGACGAGGTCGGTGGAATCGAGCAGCGAATAATCGTTATCAACTAGCGTATACGGCGGCGGCGGCGCGTTGCCCATTTCGTCTAGCAACACGCGTTTGGGGCCGGCCAAACCCAAATGCATCCAGACTGAACTGGAGCCGGGTCCGCCATTGAATGAAAATGTGATGGGTCGCGGTGGGGGAGAGCCGACACCAGATTCAGTTTTGTCCAGCACATACGCCACAAAAAACACCGTCGCGCGCGCTTTTTCGCCCTCGGCCAAACCGTCCTTTTCAGCTTCCTCCTTCAAGACCAGCGTGCCGCAGGTCACGGTGTAGGCGAGCGGCTTTCCGTTCAATGTAATGCGATGCTCAGAAATGGTTACGCGATCCGCGGGCAAGATAGGAATGGGAGGTGAAATGGGCTTGGGGTTTTCCGAAGGCTCAGTCATGCTTTACTCTCAAAAGTCTGATATAGACAAGGCTCGTGGAACATTATTGGCCGTAAAGCCGCGCTAATGCTGGTGAGTGCTATTGGATACTAGTTATTGCTCGTAGTGCGACGACGCTTAGCCGATACTTTCAGCCCTGCTTCTTCCTCACGTTTGGTGAGTCGCGGCGGCTTGGGCATGCTGGCTTTTTTAGCCGCCGCGAGCTTGGCAGCTTTGGCTTTTTCGGCGTTATGACGATACACCACCAATATCTTGCCGATATGCTGCACCGGTGCCAGTGATAATTGTTCGCACATTTCGTGCAGGAAGGCTTCACGTGCCCCTCGTTCGTCATGGAAGACGCGGATTTTGAGAAGTTCGTGAGCAATCACGGCCGCGTCGATTTCTTTCAGCACGGCGGCAGTTAAGCCCTCGTTGCCGATCGCGACGATAGGCGACAATGAATGTGCTTTTGCCCGCAATTCGCGGCGCTCTGTGGGGGATAATGGTGTTTTCATGTATGGATTATAAAGGCTATGGCCAACGCACGTCCCAAAAACAGTCGCGACTGGGTTCAACGCCACTTAAACGATCCGTTTGTCAAAAAAGCGAACGAGGAGGGCTATCGTTCGCGCGCGGTTTATAAATTGCAAGAAATCGACAATAAGCAGTCCTTGATAAAGCCGGGGCACATTATTGTGGATTTGGGTTCAGCGCCTGGCGGTTGGTCGCAGCTGGCGATCAAAAAGGTTGCCGGAGGTCAAAATCAGGGAGGCAATAATCCGGGCAAAGTCATTGCGATTGATTTGCTGCCGATGGAGGCCGTGCCGGGCGTCATCTTCATTCAGGCTGACTTTACGGAAGACGCGGGGCTGGCGGCGGTAATCGCGGAATTGGAAGGAAAAATGGCAGACCTTGTGATTTCTGATATGTCCCCCAATATGACCGGAATACCGCTGACGGACCAAGCGCGTTTGTTTGCTCTCGGTGAGTTGGCGATGGATTTTGCGGTGAAGTTTTTGCAACCTAACGGCGTTTTTATAGTCAAGGTATTCCAAGGCGAAGGTTTTGAGCCGTTCATGAAATTATTGCGCAGCCAGTTTTCGCACGTCGCCGCCAAAAAGCCGGATGCATCACGCGACGAAAGTCGTGAAGTCTATTTAGTGGCGAAAACGCCGAAAAGAGACCTGGCTGTAGAGGTTTAAAAGCCGCGTGATCTGAATCAAAACACCATTTTATGTTTCGTGTACGATGTAATCTAGAAAAGCTAGCTTTCATAGCGCAATACAAGCGTATTTGCAGTCAGGGTTTAAAAGTTAAATCGGTAAAGTCAAGCAGCACCACATTGAAGGAACGCGAGTGAATAACTGGGTAAAAAATATTGGTCTCTGGCTTGTAATCGGCATCGTGTTAATGATGCTATTTATTCAATTTTCGAATCGCGGGTCGGCGCGCGATGTCATCAGCTATTCGCAATTGATGACCGAAGCGAAAGCAGCCAATATCGAGAAAATCAAGCAGGAAGGTCCGCGCACTTTGCGGGTCTGGCTGCGAGACAATAAAGGTGAGGGCAAGATCGTTTACACTCCGGGCTCAGCTGATCCTTACATGTGGGAAGACCTGCGCAAATCAGGTGCGCAGCTTGAAGCGAAAATTGAGGAAGAGCCGAATATCTTCTATCAAATCCTGATCTCCTCATTCCCGGTGCTGCTGCTGATTGGTGTTTGGATTTACTTCATGCGTCAGATGCAGGGTGGCGGCAAGGGTGGTGCGTTCTCATTCGGTAAAAGCCGTGCCAAGATGTTGGACGAAAGTACCAATCCTATTACCTTTGCCGATGTGGCGGGTTGCGACGAGGCCAAAGAAGAAGTTTCTGAATTAGTCGATTTCCTACGCGACCCTTCAAAATTTCAAAAGCTTGGTGGACGTATCCCGCGTGGCGTGTTGATGGTGGGCTCGCCCGGAACCGGTAAAACATTGTTAGCGCGCGCTATCGCAGGCGAAGCTAAAGTCCCGTTTTTCTCGATCTCGGGCTCCGATTTCGTCGAAATGTTTGTCGGCGTGGGTGCCGCACGCGTGCGCGACATGTTTGAGCAGGCAAAGAAAAATTCGCCCTGCATTATCTTTATTGATGAGATTGATGCAGTCGGTCGCCAGCGCGGTGCAGGCGTGGGCGGAGGTAATGATGAGCGTGAACAAACATTGAACCAATTACTGGTCGAAATGGACGGCTTTGAAGTCACGGCGGGCGTCATTGTGATTGCCGCAACCAACCGTCCAGATGTGCTTGATCCGGCACTATTACGCCCGGGTCGTTTTGACCGCCAAGTGACGGTGCCGTTACCGGATGTACGCGGTCGCGAACAGATCTTGCTGGTACACATGCGCAAAGTGCCGATCGCGCCTGACGTTAACGCCGCGGTAATTGCGCGTGGTTGCCCGGGTTTTTCTGGTGCTGATCTGGCCAATCTGGTCAATGAAGCCGCATTGTTCGCAGCGCGCGCCAGCAAGAGGCTGGTGGATCATGACGATTTTGAGCGTGCCAAAGATAAAATCATGATGGGCGCAGAGCGCCGTTCGATGGTGATGGACGCGGAAGAGCGCAAGAATACGGCCTATCACGAATCCGGCCATGCGATTCTGGGTTATCTCATGCCCAAGAGCGACCCAGTACACAAAGTCACCATCATCCCACGGGGCCGCGCACTGGGCGTCACGATTCAGTTACCCGAGCAGGATCGTTATGCGTACGACCGCGTTTATTTGATGTCTCGTATTGCGGTGCTGTTTGGTGGCCGGATTGCAGAAGAAGTGTTCATGAATCAAATGACCACTGGCGCCTCGAATGACTTTGAGCGTGCGACGCAAATTGCCCGCGACATGGTCACCCGCTACGGCATGTCTGATGCACTGGGTACTATGGTCTATGCCGAGAACGAAGGCGAAGTGTTTTTGGGTCGTTCAGTTACGCGTCAAACCAATGTATCCGAAGAAACGATGCGTAAAGTAGACGCCGAAATTCGCCGCATTATCGACGAGCAGTATGCTTTGGCGCGGAAAACAATTGAAGAGAATCGCGACAAGATCGAAGCCATGACGGCAGCGCTGCTAGAGTTTGAAACCATCGATGCCGATCAAATTAAAGACATCATGGAAGGCCGTCCTGCGCGCCCACCCAAGCCATCCAGCATGCCGTTCAAGCCGAAGTCAGATGGTGACGGCGGTAACGCAACCGCAACTGCGCCCGCGAGCAAGCCAGACGTAAAGCCGGAAGCCACGACTCAGCCAGTAGAGGGCACTCAGTAAATCCAGAGTAAATTCAGTAGATGAATATATCGGCATAAAGCACACGGGCGACTTTGAGTCGCCCGTTTTGCTTAGGAGCGTATTTTTACTTTGATCATGGCTCGTGCCGCTGATCTTTTGGTGCTGTCAGCTTTACAAGATCGCCGAGCGCCGAGGTCGCCAGATGGCCGAGGATATCGGGCCAGAACAAACAGTTTTAAAAAGGTATCCAAAAAAGTGAAGCTTGTGTGCGGAAATTATTTGCTTGATCTGGGTGAGACTGTGGTCATGGGGATTGTTAATGCCACGCCCGATTCATTCTCGGATGGTGGTAAATTTTTGCTGCGCGACCACGCAGTCGCGCGCGCGCGACAAATGGTCGAGGAGGGTGCTGCCATCATTGATATTGGGGGCGAATCGACGCGGCCAGGCGCGACAGCGGCAACGCTGGAACAGGAGTTGGACAGAGTGCTGCCAGTTCTCGAAATTTTGGCGAGCGAAGGCGTGTTGGTGTCGGTGGATACGCAAAAGACCGAGGTCATGCAACAGGCGATCAAGCTGGGTGCTGCCATGATAAATGATGTCAATGCGCTGCAAGCCATCGGCGCGATGCCAATTTGTGCGGCATCAAACGTGGCGGTATGCCTAATGCACAAAGAGGGAATGCCCGCGACCATGCAACATGCTCCCCACTACGAAAGCGTGGTTGCGGAGGTGCGCGAGTTTTTAATCTCGCGTGCACGCGCCTGTGAGATTGCGGGAATTGCGCGTGAGCGAATTGTGATCGATCCCGGCTTTGGCTTTGGTAAAACAGGCGAACATAATTTCAGTCTGCTTCGCGATTTGCGCGAGTTTGTGGCGTCGGGCTTGCCGGTGCTGGCCGGGTTTTCACGAAAATCCTCGCTTGGGCTGATTACGGGACGTGCCGTGGAGGATCGCCTCGCGGCCAGCCTCGCAACGGCACTAATCGCGGCTCAAAACGGTGCAAAAATTCTTCGGGTTCATGATGTAAAAGAGACAGTGGATGTTTTGAAAGTATGGCGTGCCGTGAGCGCCGGCGCTATGCCGATCTAATCTGTTGCAACGTCAGGCTTGTTTTGATCGGTGACATTTACATATTTTTTAGCGGAAATGAATAGCGCACGCTAAAATAGTTGTGTGCAGCAAAATTGATTTTAATCAAGCCTGACCTGCATGCAAATTATATTGCCAAGCCACACCACCACTTTAAAAACGGGAGCACCCCATGGAACCAGATAAAGCCATTAACCCATATCAATCGCCGAGCGCCGAGGTGATCAGTGCATCTTCGGATACTGATATTGATTTTATTGACGGCGGCCAAACGGTGCCGATGAGTAATGGCCTGAGCTGGATTGGAACGGGCTGGAGTATTTTTACGCAGGCACCGATTGCATGGATTGTTTGCACGATAATTATTTTCGTGATTAGCGTCGTACTTGGATTTATTCCGATCATCGGTCAGCTTATTTCCAACGTTCTTTTCGTGGTGTTTGCTGGCGGTCTCATGCTCGGCTGCCAGCAGCAGCATACCGGTAGACCATTTGAAATTGGCGATTTGTTCTCGGGTTTTAAAGAAAAAGCTGGGCCACTCATGATCGTTGGCTTGTTGTTTATCGCCTCGTCGATTTTGTTACTCATCATAGCGGGCATTTTATTTGCGATTTTCGTCGGCTCCACCGGTCTGTTCGGCGCAATGATGAGCGGTAACCAAGAAGCCTTGACGGGCTTGTTTGCGGGCTCAATTATGATGGTGCTGTTTATCGGGCTGGTGATGTTGGCGCTGACCGTGCCCATTGCGATGGCGCTCTGGTTTGCGCCCGTGTTGGTCGCGTTACAAAACATTACGCCCATGGCCGCGTTGCGCATGAGCTTCTTTGCCAGTTTGAAAAACACACTACCTTTCCTCGTCTACGGCATCATATTTTTTGTAATTTTCATCGTTGCCGTTCTGCCGTTTGGATTGGGCCTGTTAGTGGCAATTCCGCTGGTGTATACGTCTACCTACGCCGCCTATCGCGATATTTTCCTGGCGGAATAACGACTTAAACAAGCCCAGGTTCGACAGTTTCCAGAACAACCGATAGACAGCGCCAAGATTGACTAATCACGTTTTAAGATCATTGCCCCTGCTCGACACCTTGCGCACCGTGCCCACCCCCGAGGGCATTGAGCTTTCGCTTAAGGTGGCGGGGCCGATGCCGCGTGCTCGCGCGTGGTTTTTTGATTTGTTGATACGAATGGCAATTTTGCTGGCGCTGGGTCTGGTACTGGGCACACTCGGCAAAGTTGGCCTCGGGCTGATGACGTTGATAGGATTCGCACTGGAGTGGGCGTACCCAGTGTTATTTGAAGTATGTCGTCAGGGTCAAACACCGGGGAAACGTGCCTGCAATTTGCGCGTGCTTCACGAAGACGGCACGCCAGTGGAATGGCGCGCATCGGTCGCGCGGAACCTGATTCGCGCGGTCGATTTCCTGCCCATCTGTTACGGTTTCGGCTTGATTGCGATGCTGATGAATCGAGATTTCAAGCGCCTAGGCGACCTGGCGGCGGGCACCATCGTTGTTCATACCGAAAGTAGACGCGCGTCGAAGCGCATGCCCGTTTCGACGCTGCTGGCACCCAATGCCGCGCCACAAACGGCACTCACCTTGACGGAGCAGCGAGCGGTAATTGATTTTGCCGAGCGTAGAGCCTCCTGGTCGTCCGAGCGCGCCAATGAATTGGCCGCCTATGCCGCCCCGGCACTGCCGGTTGTCAATTCAAACCATGAAGCCATCGACACTGAACCCGCGAATGCGGCAAACCGCGTTGTACAGCTGGCGAATTTTTTAGTGGGCCGGCGGTGATGGTGAGCAACAAATGAGGATCTGCGCGTGAGGCAGGAAAAATTCGAGTCGCAATATTTCGCGCGATGGGATCAATTTGAGTGTGGCATGGCCTTGACACCAAAGCAGCGGCGCACGTTGAAAACAGATGGCTCCAAAACCGCTAAAGCGATTGATGCCACGTTTGCCTGGCCGCCAGAGCAATTGCCGCAGCGCTATCGGGAAATTTGCCATCACCTGGCGCTGGCGCGCGATCGGCATTACAGCAGCACGCTGGTTGAGCGCCTGGAGCAGTTGGTGCTGACGGGGCATCAGGCGCTGTATGGAGCGCAGGAAATGAGCGGCGGTGTTGGCCGGTTTTTGCGCGGAGGTTTACCGCGATTAGTGCGCGCGCAGAGCGGCTACATGTTTGCCAGCGCGCTGCTGTTTTTTGGCCCGCTCATTGCCTGCATTATCGCTATCCAGTACTTTCCCGATTTCGCGTATGTCATTGTCTCGCCCGACCAGATGGCAGACGTGCAGCAAATGTACGCGCCCGGTAATCTGCGGCTTGGCCTGCAGCGCGACGCAAGTAACGATTTCCTGATGTTTGGTTTTTATGTCGCGAACAACGTGCGGATTGATTTTCAGTGTTTCGCGGGCGGGCTGTTATTTGGTGTGGGCACAATATTTTTTCTTCTGTTCAACGGCTTATCGATTGGCGCGATTGCCGGCCATCTTACTCACGTCGGATATATCGAGACTTTTTGGGGTTTTGTGGCGGGCCATAGTGCGTTTGAATTAACCGGCATTGTGTTGTCCGGGGCGGCGGGCCTGATGCTCGGAATGCCCCTGGTAGCGCCGGGCCGCCAGACGCGATTCGCCGCCGTAAAATCACGCATGCCCGCCATCATCGGCGTGGTTTATGGCGCCGCACTGCTAACATTTTTGGCGGCGTTCATTGAGGCATTCTGGTCGGCCTCGCGGGTGCCGCCGGTGCAGGTGAAGTATGCGGTGGGGTTAGCGCTTTGGGCGGTGACGCTGGCCTATTTTATTTTTGTGGGGCGCGGCGATACCGTCACCGCCTCCACCGCAATTACCGCCAAAAGCACAAAAGCAAACAGTGCGTCTTGAAAATATCACCATCGCGCTGCGCCCTCGCAGCTCTTGGGAAGCCATTGATTTGGGTTATGCGATGGTGCAAACCTGGTGGCTCCCGCTGATGAAAGCATGGTGCGCGGTTTATTTGCCGCTCGCGCTGCTGATTAACTTGTTGTGCTGGAAATATCCCCCGCTCGCGGTCATGATTTTATGGTGGTTAAAACCTGCGTTTGATCGGGTGGTCCTGCATGTGTTGTCCGGTACAGTATTTGGTGCCACGCCGTCATTGCGTGAAACGCTGGCCGCGCTAAAAAAGCTGTGGTGGAAAAATGGCTTATTTGCCGCCCTGACCTATGCACGTTTTAATCCGGTCCGCTCATTTACGCTGCCCGTGGTTCAGCTCGAAGGCAGCCATGGCAGGCTCGCCGCCAAGCGTCGGCGCGTGCTTGCGCGCGAAGGCAGCGGTGCCGCGCTGGGCCTTACGCTACTGAGCATGTGCGTTGAAGTAACCATGCTTTTTTCGATCTATCTGCTGGCCAATCTTTTTAGTCCAGGCGAGCCGATATTTAATTTCGGCTGGCAATCGATATTGAATCCCGAAAAGGATCAGGCCGCGCATTATTTGAGCAACCTGATCAACGCGGGCGTCATTTCGATTCTGGAACCTTTTTATGTGGCGGCTGGATTTGCGCTTTATCTCAACTGTCGCACCGCGATTGAGGGCTGGGATGTCGAGCTGCAGTTCAAGCGCATGGCGGTCAGGCTGGCCGCCGCCGTGGCTTTCGTGGCAAACCCCAAGTCAGCAGTGGAAGCGCGCAACCAACCACACGCTTCATCCGCTCTAGCCGCCGCCAAGCGTGCCGCGATGCTGATCTTAACGATAAGTGGCCTGGGCTTTGCCGTGGTGCCGATTGACCATGCGATCGCGCAGGGGGAGATTAAGCCAGAGGTGAAGACTGAAGCCAGGGTCGAAATATTGCCGCCGGCATCAACACCCGCGCCGTTACCCGCCGAAAATGCTGAGAACGTCGAAAACGTCAAACCGGAATGGTCTTGCAAAAAAGGCGATGAGGTACGGTCAAGCGGCGATGCAAAAATAACAGACGGCGCTAACAAGGGTGACGCTGAGACGCCCAATACGGGCGCGGTTGAAGCCGCCAAGCGGGTGTTGGAAAGTAAAGATTTTGGCGAATATCAAAAATCGTGGCAAATTAAATATATTGGCCCAACCTGGAATAACGAAAAGCCGAAGAAAAAAACCGACCATAAATGGCTCTTTGCGCTCGCTGAATTGTTTGCAAAGAGTGCGCGTGTTATCGCGTGGATTGGTGGCACGTTGCTGGTGTTGTTTTTAATTTACTTGATTGCACGTCACGTCAGCATTAAAGGGTGGGGAGTCGGTAAACGTAACGACATGCCCGATGTGTTGTTTGGTCTCGATGTGCGCCCCGAATCGCTGCCAGAAAATATATCGGTCGCGGCCAGCACGCTATTGTCTGCGGGCGATGCGCGCGGTGCGGTGAGCCTGTTATACCGCGCGGCGCTGGTGTCGCTCATTCAGGACGGGCGCATTGATATTGCAGGCGGCGATACTGAGCTCGAGGTGGTAGCGCGGGCAAGACGGGCTTACGGCAGTGATACGGGTGGCGAGGCCAAGTCTACCTATTTCGCGGGTCTGGTGTCTGTCTGGCAGCGTATTGCCTATGCGCGACAGACGCTGGCGTCGGCCGATATTACGTCGTTAATTGAGGCTTGGTCAGGGCACTTCAGTATTCAGCGTAACGCCGTGGCCAGCCCTTCGCTGCCGGCCAAAATATCGATCGAATCCGCTTGATGGCTAGCCCGCGCTCAGCCGCCGCGCAGGCCACGTCAGTCAAGTCTGCACGCGAGCGCGCGGGCTGGTGGTGGGCACTAAGCTTGAGCGCGCTATTCGCTGCGTTTGTCTACCTTGCGCTTAACTGGTACACCATCGAGGACGACAACGAATGGGTGGGCATGCAGGGTGAGGCGCTCACCAACCCTTATTTAGCCATGCAGAGAACAGTGGAGGCGATGGGCGCGAGCACGCATATCGTGAAGGGCGATGATGCGTGGGACACCATTCTGGACGGCGCGCCCAAAAATGCGACCTTGCTTCTGGGTGATCGGAGGCTGGTGCGGATGACCTCCGCGCGCGTTGACCGGATACGCCAGTGGGTGCGCGCGGGCGGAAACCTGATCGTCGAGGCGGAGCAGCCGAAATTAGATGATCCGTTGCTGGCAAGTTACGGCATCGGTCATGCCGGTTTACGTTGGACTGCCAAAAATGGGCTGGTTGAAAAACGCGAACAAGGCGTTCCTGCCGATGGTGATGATAGCAATCCCGAAGACGACGGTTTTGGCTTTAATGCCGATGATGTAAAGGATCAGGCGGAAAAAAATCCACCGATGGCGAAAGCGCTTTCTCAGCTGAAACGCCGGCCTGCCGTGTCCAACATCACGTTCGCGGACAACGCACGATTCAAGGTGGATTTTCGGCCATACCAGAATTTGCGTGCAAAAAAAGTGCCTGATGATGCGGATGTGATTGACGACCCGGTCGGCACGCGGATGGTGCAATTTCGGGACGGTTTGGGCCGCGTGACGGCGATTTCCAATTTTGATTTCATGACCTGGCGCACGCTCGGCAAATACGATCACGCCGAATTTTTGTGGCACATGATCGCCACCCAAAACGTGGGCGCCGCGGCCGCCGAGGGTGTCCGTAGCGCTGCGCCAACAGCGGGCAATCCGGTTAAGCCATTTCAGCCCGTCATATTGCTTGCGTTGCGTGACCGTGGCATTGGCCTGTGGGCGTGGTTGGGACAGCATGCGTGGATGGTTTTATGTACGCTTGCCGTATTGCTGCTGGTGTGGATTGCGCGGGTGGTACCTCGCTTTGGGCCACTGCGCGGCGATGCTGTCGGCGCGCGGCTGAATTTGGGTGAGCACTTGCGTGCGCTGGGGCAGTACTTGGCGCGACAGCAAGCGTGGCCGACTCTGGCCCAGGCCGCTCGCGAGCGATTCCTGAAACGCTTATATCGAGAGCGGCCCGGCCTGTCTCGCGTTGATCGACCATCGCTGTTAATCGCGCTGGAAAAACTGACTAACATGGGGTTGGGCCGCATTCAGCGAGCGCTGACCGCAGCGGTACTGGATGAGTCGAGCTTTATTGACACGATCCGCTCTTTGAAATCAATGGAGGCGATGCTTGATCACCGCTCCATAAAGGAAACAAAAAGACAAAATCAGCCCTCTGTAAAAGCGTAAGCCAATCGCCAATCGTCACAAACAACCCCGGATAATATTCAGTCCGCTAAACCGAATATTATTTTTACCGCAAATTTTCTGAAACCTGAATCGTCCCCGAATCGTCACGTAAATCGTTACCCACCCCGCATAAAGATTGGACAAAGATGGACATCACCACTGTGCAGTACGCCGACAACAACGCGTTGACAACGCCGCCGATCGCCAATCCTGAAGCTGAAAAATATCAACAGGCGGTGCGGGTACTGAATGCAATGCGCGCAGAAATCACCAAGGCGGTCGTGGGCCAGCCGGAGATCATTGACCAGACCCTCATCGCCTTGATTGGTGCGGGCCATGTACTCATTGAAGGCGTGCCGGGCCTCGGCAAAACGCTGCTGGTCAAGGCGCTGGCGCGTACCTTTGATGGTGTGTTTGCGCGCATTCAGTTCACCCCCGATCTAATGCCTTCCGATGTTACCGGCCATACCCTTTACGATCCCAAAAGTGGCGATTTCACCACGCGCAAAGGCCCGGTGTTTGCAAACCTTCTGCTGGCCGATGAAATTAATCGCGCGCCAGCCAAAACCCAATCAGCCCTGCTGGAAGTGATGCAGGAAGCGCAGGTCACAATCGAAGCGACTGCGCACATATTGCCGACGCCGTTTATGGTGCTGGCGACGCAGAACCCGATTGAGCAGGAAGGCACCTATCCGCTGCCGGAAGCGCAGCTCGACCGGTTTTTGCTCAAAATTAGAATTAATTATCCGAGTCTGGCGGAAGAATCAGCGTTGGTGCGCAGCGTGACCACCAATGCCGTGGGCGATAAGCTCAATGTCGAAAGCGTTCGCACCATTGTCAAGCCGGAAACGATATTGGCATTGCAACGCATGGCAGCAAGTTTGACCGTCGATGATCGGGTGCTTGATTACGCGGTCAGGCTGGTACGCGCCACCCGCGATTTTGTCGGATTGTCGTCGGGCGCGGGGCCACGGGGCGCGATAGCGATTATTCGCGCCGCGCGTGCGCAGGCGTTGCTCGAAGGTCGCGGATTTGTAACGCCCGATGATGTGAAGCGGATGGCTTTGCCGGTGCTGCGTCATCGCGTCACGCCATCGCCCGAAATGGAGATCGAAGGCCGTGATGTAGATGATTTGCTGATCGAATTATTTGATCAGGTAGAAGCACCGCGTGCCTGAACATACTCACATTGATCAATACGTGAACGAACGCATGGATAAGCGCGTGCTTGGGTTTGCACCTAATCCCGCACAGTTGCGAACGTTAAAAATGCAGGCGGGGTTGCGCGCTTGATTCCGTCGAGGCGTTTGCTCGGGCTGCTGGCGTTCTGGCTTGCATTCTCGGTGGCGGCGTCGGTCGTTCCGCGGCTTCAAGACGCCTGGATGATCGGCAGTGCCATCATCGCGCTGACGGCGTTGGCAGATGCTCTCGCAGGCCGTTTCAATAAAATCATGCCGATGATTGAGCGGCGGATTGCAGCGACACTGCCGGTTGGGGTGTGGCGTGAGGTCACATTAAAATTCACGCATCCCGACACAACGGATGCCAACGGTCGAAATCGACTCAGCTTCCAGGCTTTTGACGCGTTTCCCGATCATTGTGAAGTAGAGAATTTGCCGATTTCGCTGACGCTCGCGCCGGGTAATTTTGCGCTCGCGACCTATCGCTTTCGTCCCGATGTGCGCGGCGATTTAGTGTTTGGCAAAGTCATGTTGCGGATTAAATCTCCGTTCGGATTTTGGGAAATCGCGCGCGAAGCCGGTAGCGAAACGCGGGTTCGCTCGTTCCCGAATTTTGCCGAAATAACCCGCTATGCGCTGCTGGCGGTGGATAACCGCCTTTCACAAATTGGCGTGCTGCGTCAGCGCCGACGCGGTGAGGGCCTCGATTTTCACCAGCTGCGCGAGTATCGCCAGGGTGATTCGATGCGGCAGATTGATTGGAAAGCCACCTCGCGCATGCGCAAATTCATTTCGCGCGACTATCAGGATGAACGTGATCAGCAGATCGTATTTTTGATTGATTGCGGGCGGCGCATGTCGGCAAAAGATAGCGCGCACAACAACACGCTTTCGCATTTCGATCACACCTTGAACGCTGTCCTGTTGTTGGCCTACGTTGCCTTGCGCGAAGGCGATTCGGCGGGCATGATGACCTTTGCGACCGACGATTCAAGATTCGTGGCGCCACGTAAATCCGGTATTACCGTGAGTCGGTTTTTGAACGCGCTGTACAGCCTGCAGCCGACATTAAAAACGCCCGACTACTATCAAGCCGCAGTGGATCTGTCGTTGCGTCTAAAAAAACGCTCACTCATTGTGCTGGTCTCGAATTTACGCGATGAAGACAGTGAAGGCCTGATGCCGGCAATTGCGTTATTGCGCCGCCGCCACTTGGTCATGTTTGCGAATTTAAAAGAAGGCGTGATTGATGCCACGCTGCGCGCGCCGGTGACGGATGCCGCCAGCGCGCTTACCTACGCGGCTGCGGCAACTTATGTGCGCGACCGCGAGGCGTTGACCGCGCGCATGCAAGCCAGCGGCGTGCGGCTGGTGGATGTGGAGCCGCAAGCGCTGCCGATTACGCTGGTAAATCGCTATCTGGATTTGAAGCAAAGCGGAGCGATGTAATCTCTGGCATCTTTAAACCCCAGCACGGGAGGGCTTTGCAGAGCAAAAAGCGCTGAAGATACCGGCCTACGCTGGGGTTCTAATACTTTATATTCCGCGTGAAATATTTGCGATGGAATATCGTTAAAGTAGAGATTGGTATCTTGTGGGCGGTAGCGGCGGATGTTTCCGTCCGCCCGCAAAGCGATTTACAACGTATAAAACGTCTGCGACGTACGTGGCCCGGTAATATTTTTTAAGGAGATTTAAATGATGAAATTTGTTGCTGCGGTTGGGCTGGGCGCCGGGTCTTTGTTGCGTTGGTCTGTAGCCATTTCAACCGCCGCCGTCGTTTTGCTGGCGGCTAATCCGGCCGTGAGCATCGCGGCACCCGTTGCCATCGCCAGCGCCAAGGTATTGGCGAAATATCATGACAACACCGGCCGCGATGATCTGCTCGATGGCGGCATAAAAATGATTCCCATCACCACACCCAAAGGCACCTTCAAGGTCTGGACTAAACGCACCGGCAATAACCCTACCGTCAAAGTGTTGTTGCTGCATGGCGGTCCTGGCATGACGCATGAATATCTTGAGGCGTTGGACAGTTATTTCCCCGGCGCGGGCGTCGAATATTACTATTACGACCAGCTCGGCTCGTATTACAGCGATCAACCGAACGAGCCCGATCTATGGGAATTGCCGCGCTTTGTTGAAGAAGTCGAGCAGGTGCGCAAAGCGTTGAAACTCGACAACAGTAATTTCTATTTGCTTGGCCAATCATGGGGTGGCGTCCTGGCCATTGAGTACGCGCTGAAATATCAGCAAAATTTGAAAGGCCTCATTATTTCCAACATGATGGCCAGTATTCCCGCTTACAACGTGTATGCCGAGAAGGTGCTGATGCCGGCCATGGATCAAAAGGTATTAGCGGAGATCAAAGCCATTGAAGCCAAGGGTGATTATCAGAATCCGCGCTACATGGAATTGTTGATCCCCAATCATTATGTTTTTCACCTGCTGCGGATGCCGGTCGAGGCATGGCCCGACGGCGTGAACCGCGCCTTCAAACACGTCAATCAGGCGGTCTATATTCCGATGCAAGGCCCTAGTGAACTCGGCGCAAGCGGCAAACTATTGAATTGGGATCGCACCGCAGATTTGCCGAAGATCAAAGTGCCGACGCTGGTAATTGGTGCTGAGCACGATACGATGGACCCGAAGCATATGAAATGGATGGCCAGCGCCGTCGCGAAGGGCCGCTATCTTTACTGTCCTAAAGGCAGCCATTTGGCGCTCTACGATGATCAAAAAACGTACACTGACGGGCTGCTGAAATTTTTGTACGATGTGGATGCGCGCAAGTTTTGAGTTGACGGGCCGCTAATCAACTATTGTTAAAGTCGCCCTGTAAAAAGCGTGCATAAGCCATACGGCACCTGTGCCCAGAACAGTGCACCAATCGCTATCCACCATAGTTCGCCACGGTGAAGCTGCTGTTTGACTCGCCCTCAAGATCCCGACACGCGACATTAACCGCAAGCTGTGTTTGCCACATCGCCCAGCCCCAAACCAGCACGACTATAAGGCCCGGAATATCCGTGACGGGGGAGCCAGTCGCTCTCATCGACATTCGATCGCGAGCGTCACCGGTAATAGATAAAACGACGAAGCTGAGTGCGCAAGAATCGGGCGACCAGCGATGCGTGAGTTGCTGTGATTTGATTCGCCGAGCCACGATTCTGTTTAATGAATGTGCGAAAACCATAAAAAATTGCATGTGGCGCAGGCCACATATCGCCATTCGCCTGGATTTTATAAAGCTTCCAGTTCCCATAAAACCAGTGCAGCTGATATAGCCCTTGTGTGGCTATCAACAGCACCCAAAAAAGTTTTTTGTCGATACGATGTTGAGCGGCGCATCTTCTTGTGTCGGCGGGCTAGGGTCAGCCTGCGGCGCTGCTTGGGGATTGGATTCGCTACTTAATAGTTTTGTTGAGCAGGTTTTTCTGTGAAAGTGGCAGCCAACATAGGCGTGTAGGTAAACGTATGAACAAATGCCCGCGAAGAATAGCATGAGCGATATTCGGAGGATGGTCGCATCTACGCGGACACCCTAACAATCGCGGGTATGAGCACTTTGCGTCAGGGAAAAAGTTTGACGTTGACCGTTAAGGCGATCGCTTGCCTTTGTAGAAGGCAGCGTCACGCCGAATGGTGCGTTTATGCCAACCAAAGCAGGGCTTGAATAATGTCGATGAATATCTGCGGTATATTTCCGTCAACAAACTCGTACTAATCGGTGTCTCGTTCTCCGCCCCAACAATTTCGAGAACACAAAAAAATTTCTCTTCAGGATTATTTGTATGGCCCAGCCTTTTCCGTTTTCAGCGATCGTCGGTCAGGACGAGATGAAACTTGCGTTGACGATTGCTGCAGTTGACCCCACCATCGGCGGCGTGCTGGTGTTTGGCGATAGGGGAACGGGGAAATCAACCGCGGTGCGGGCGCTGGCGACGTTATTGCCGAAGATGCGCGCGGTGATTGGCTGTAGCTATGGATGCGACCCCACCGAGGGTGCCGCGTCGTGTGAACAATGTGCGGCGCTGAAGGCCAGCGGCGGCGCGATAAAAAGTCATCTTGTTTCGGTGCCGGTGGTGGATCTGCCGCTGGGTGCCACCGAAGACCGCGTGATCGGCGCGCTGGATTTGGAAAGTGCGCTGACGAAGGGGAAAAAAGTTTTTGAGCCGGGATTACTGGCGCGCGCGAATCGCGGATTTTTGTATGTGGATGAAGTGAATCTGCTGGAAGATCATCTGGTGGATTTGCTGATTGATGTGGCCGCGTCGGGCGAAAACGTGATTGAGCGCGAGGGCCTGAGCGTGCGCCATCCGGCGCGTTTTGTGCTCGTCGGCAGCGGCAATCCGGAAGAGGGCGAGCTCAGACCACAATTGCTAGATCGCTTTGGATTGTCGGTGGAAGTCAAAACGCCGACTAACCTGGATGAGCGGATTGATGTGGTGCGGCGTCGTGATGAATTCGACCGCGACCCGGCAGCGTTCCAGGAAAAATGGCATAAAGAAGATGACAAGCTAAAGCGCAAAATTGTCGCGGCGCGCGGGCGGTTGGCGTCCGTGGTCGTGCCCGATGCGGCGCTGCGATTGGCTGCGCAATTGTGTATGAAATTGGGCACCGATGGCTTGCGCGGCGAGCTGACGCTGATGCGGGCGGCGCGCGCCTATGCGAGTTTGATAGGCGATACGTTAGTGACAGATGTTCATTTTGGTCGCATTGCCGCCCCGACACTGCGCCATCGCTTGCGCCGCGACCCGCTGGATGAAGCGGGCTCGACGGTGCGGGTCGAGCGTGCGATTGAGGAGGTGTTGGGGCCCGGTTCAAACGCTATCAAGACAGCAGCTTAACGTGTCACGATCGGTGTAACGATGGACCAAAGCGCCAACGAAAGTAATGCCAGCGCCGCGTGGGAAGACGCGCTCGTCGCGGCTGCATTGCTCGCGGTTGATCCGGCAGGGTTGGGCGGCGTTTCATTGCGGGCATTACCGGGGCCAGCCCGAGATAATTGGTTGGCGCAATTTCGCGCATGGCTGCCTGAGACGATTCCGTGGCGGCGTATTCCGTCGCATGTGACCGACAATCGCCTGCTGGGCGGCCTGGATTTGGCGGCCACACTCGCCGCCAATCGCCCCGTTGCCGAACGCGGCATTTTGGCGGATGCGGATGGTGGCGTGGTGGTATTGACCATGGCCGAGCGGGTCTCAGCCACCGTGGCGGCGCGGCTCACGGCGGTGATCGATACCGGTGAAGTGGTGGTGGCGCGCGACGGCATTCAGCTGCGCCAAGCGACAAAATTCGGCGTGGTGATGCTCGACGAAGGGCTCGATGATAGCGAGCGCGCGCCCGCGGCGTTACAGGATCGTCTTGCGTTTCAGATTGATTTATCGCGGATGACGATGCGCGACATCACCGCAGAAACATTGATCGATGCGGCACAAATAATCGCAGCTCGAAGCCTTTTGCCGAGCGTGCATGCGAATGAGGAACAGTTAAAAGTGCTGTGCGTCACGTCGCAGGTGTTGGGCATCGCCTCAATCCGCGCGTCAATGGCTGCGCTGCGTGTAGCGTGTGCATCGGCCGCGCTGGATGGTCGCGAGAAGGTGAATGGGGATGATCTTGCATTGGCCGCCAGACTGGTGCTGGCACCGCGCGCTACCCAGATGCCGGCCGCGGAAAAAGACGAAGCCGACGACGAAGCCGACGACGAAACAGACGATGATGGCGATGAGGATGATTCCGTAGAACCTGATCCGCCGCTTGAACAACAGCCGCTTGAAAATGTGCCTGTGCCCGAAAATAATCCCGAAGCTGATCCGCCAAAAACCGAAAATAAGAATGATCCCGAGCCGGAAGAAGCGAAGCAAGATGACGCGCTCGGTGACAAAGTGCTGGAGGCCGCGAAGGCGGCAATTCCGGCTGATTTGTTGTCGCAGCTATTATCGAACGGTGCCGGGCCGGGTGGCGCAAAAAGGGGCTCATCGGGCCGAATGGGGGCGACACGGCAATCCGGTAAACGCGGTCGTCCGCTGGGTGCGCGTCGCGGCATGCCGCGTGCCGGGGCGAGATTGAATGTGATCGAAACCCTGCGCGCCGCCGCACCCTGGCAGCGATTGCGGGCGGCGGAAGCGCTGATGCGGTCCCCGCTGCTGGACACCACTGGCCAAAAAATTTACGTGCGGCAAGAAGATTTTCACGTTACGCGTTTCAAAGAGCGCCGCGATACCACGGTGATTTTTGTGGTGGATGCCTCGGGTTCGGCGGCGCTGAATCGTTTGGCGGAAGCCAAGGGCGCGGTGGAATTATTGCTCGCCGATTGTTATGTGCGCCGCGATCAAGTTGCGTTAATTTCGTTTCGCGGCAAGAAAGCAGATTTACTGTTACCGCCGACCCGCTCACTGGTGCGCGCCAAGCGTGGTTTGGGCGCGCTACCCGGCGGCGGGGGCACGCCGCTTGCGGCGGCCATTGATGCGGCGGTGCAGTTGGCGGATTCCATCGCGCGTCGAGGCGATACGCCCAGCATTGTGTTTTTAACCGATGGTCGCACCAACATTGCCCGCGATGGCTCGCCGGGCCGCCCTGCTGCGGAGGCCGATGCGCTGGTCTCTGCCCGCCAATTGCGTGCGCAGCGATTTGCCGCGGTGTTTGTCGATACCTCCACGCAGCCAGCGCCACAAGCCGCGCGCATCGCCAAAGAAATGGGCGCGATTTATCAGCCGCTGCCGTACGCCAATGCGGCCACAATCTCGAATGTGATCCGTGAAAAAGCACTGGCAAAATAGCGTGGAGCGCGTGAATTGAAGTGGGATATTGACGGTAAGCGCTGGCCCAATCGCGAGGCGAGCCGCTTTGTGCAGGCGGGCGGACTTAAATGGCACGTGCAACAAATTGGCGCGGGTCCGGCCATATTTCTGGTGCACGGCACAGGCGCTGCCACGCATTCGTGGCGGGATCTGCTGCCGCGGCTGGCTGAAAAATTTACGGTTATTGCAGCCGACTTACCGGGGCACGGATTTAGTGAAGCGTTGCCGGCGGCGCAGATGTCGTTGCCCGGCATGGCCCGGGCTTCGGCAGATTTATTGCGGGTGCTTAAGGTCGAGCCGGCGCTCGTGGTCGGGCATTCTGCAGGGGCTGCGATTCTGGCGCGAATGTGTTTGGATGGGAAAATTAAGCCGCGTGCTTTGGTGAGTCTGAATGGCGCGATGTTGCCGCTGCGTGGTCTGGCGGGCGTGGTGTTTCCGCCAGCGGCCAAGCTGATGGCGGCAACTTCACTGGCACCCCGTTTATTCTCGTGGCGTGCGCAAGATCCCGCTGCCATCGCGCGATTGATTTCAAGCACCGGCTCCAAGCTGGATGGTACCGGAGCAGAGCTTTACACGCGGCTGATTCGCGATACAGCGCATGTTGCCGCCACGCTTAATATGATGGCGCAATGGGATTTGGTGCCGCTCGAACGAAACCTTCCGGCGTTGGAAACGCCTCTGACGCTGGTCGTGGGGTCGAATGATTTAACCGTGTTGCCCAGCGAGGCGAATCGCGTCAAGGCCATCGTGCCGGATGCAAGAGTCATTACGCTCGCAGGCTTGGGACATCTGGCGCATGAGGAGCAGCCAGACGAAATCGCCAAGCTGATTACCCGCATTTTTGAAGACCACGCGCCCTCTGGTAATATCAAAAAATAAATTTTATCTTTGGCAAAAATAATGACGTCGGTTTCTCATCAATCCATCAACCCTTCCTTACGCACTGCAAAGAAACAAGCGCACGCAGTGGTCATCGGCTCCGGCTTTGGCGGCTTGGCTGCGGCAGTGCGTCTGGGTGCGCGCGGCTACCGGGTGACGGTACTTGAAAAACTCGACAAGCCTGGTGGCCGTGCTTATGTTTACCAGCAGGATGGTTTTACGTTTGATGGCGGACCGACTGTTATTACCGCGCCATTTTTGTTTGAAGATTTGTGGAAGTTATGCGGTAAAAAATTAAGCGACGATGTTGAGTTGCGTCCGATCACGCCGTTTTACCGGATTCGATTTGACGATGGAAAATCATTCGATTACACCGGTGATGCGGCCGCCATGCGCTCTGAAGTGGCCAGGTTTTCGCCTGATGATGTGGCCGGTTATGAAGCCTTCATGCGTGCGAGCGAGGCAACGTATCGCGTTGGTTTTGAAGAACTGGCGCATGTGCCGTTTAATTCGTTTATGGACATGGTAAAAATTCTGCCAGATATTCTGCGATTGCAGGGCCATCGCACTGTCTATGGTCTGGTATCGAAATATGTGAAGAATCCCTATATTCGAACCGTGCTCAGTTTTCATCCGCTGCTGGTCGGCGGTAATCCGTTCACCACCACCGCAATTTACGGCATGATCGCGCACCTTGAGCGCGAAGGTGGCGTGCATTTCGCGATGGGCGGCACCGGCAGTCTGGTGCGCGGTATGGTCGGCTTGATCGAGGGGCAGGGCAATACGGTGCGCTGTAAGGTGGAAGTCGCTGCCATCACACTGAACGGCAAAACCGCGACAGGTGTACGACTCAAAAGTGGTGAAGAAATTCCCGCCGATATCGTCGTGTCAAATGCCGATTCCGCGTGGACCTATCGCAACCTGCTGCCACCTGAAGTGCGCAAACGCTGGACGAACAAAAAGATTGAAAAATCGCGCTATTCAATGAGCCTGGTCGTCTGGTATTTTGGCACCAAGCGGCAATATCCCGAGGTCGCGCACCACTCGATTTTGCTCGGGCCGCGCTATAAAGAATTGCTCAATGACATTTTTGAGAAAAAAGTTTTAGCCGATGATTTCAGCATGTATTTGCATCGCCCCACGGCGACCGATACCTCATTAGCGCCCCCCGGTTGCGATGCGTTTTACGTATTGTCGCCCGTGCCGCATTTGGGTGGCGGTATAGACTGGAAAGAAAAAGCCGAGCCGTATCGTCAGGCGTTAATGAAAAGTTTGAGTGAAACCGTTTTACCGGGTCTTGAAAATGAGGTGGTCAGTTCGCACATGCTCACCCCACAGGATTTTCAGGATCGCCTGAACTCGTTTAACGGCGCGGCGTTTGGGCTGGAGCCTGTATTGCTGCAAAGCGCCTGGTTTCGACCGCACAACCGCAGTGAGGACGTTGAGCATCTCTATCTGGTCGGAGCCGGTACGCATCCCGGCGCGGGCCTGCCCGGCGTGCTCTCCACTGCGCGCGTGCTCGATTCCATCGTGCCGGATGCGAGTATTTTTCAGTAGAAAATCCTGGGAGAAAACATGCAGGCGAACGCGGGCATTATTCTGGAAGGGGTGCTTATTTTTGGTGGCGTGCTGATATTTGGCTTGTGGCAGATTTATGCTACCAAACGAGATACCAGGAAGGCCAATGAATTAGCAGCGGCAAAGAAACTGGCCGCAGAAGCGTCCATCAAAAATTGCAGTAGTGTTGTATTGAGTCGGTCAAGTTGCCTTGATGCGCCGCCTAGAACCTGACCTACTGGTAAAAAAGGTTCTACGTCACTCATCAAGTTCCGCGAGTCTGTTCACTGCATGCCGACCCTATGCTCAATCAGTAATAGCCTGCATCACTGTATTGTGGAATCCATATTGCAGCTTAAGATTGGTTGGGGAAAACGCCAATTGTGTGAATAGCATAACGATAAGCTTTTCATGCGGATCAATGCGGAAATAGGAGTTGTAGCCGCCGCTCCAGCCGAAGGGGCTGGGTGAGCCAAGGAGCCCGGAATCGCCATCAGCTTTGCGAATCGCGACGCCCAGACCGAAATATTGCCCAGGCATAAAAGGCAGGGGAATTTTGTCGACGTGTTGCTTGGTCATCAGTTTGACCGACTTCCGGCTGAGAAGCCGCTTTGCCCTCCCCCTCTAACTCGCCCTCGTTCAGCAACATCTGGCTGAAACGCAGATCGTCCGCCGCGGTTGACCACAGATTTCCGTCCGCCAAGAAGAATCGCGGGGTTAAAGAATTCGGTGGCCATTTCACCCAAATATTTTCGGCTGACAGTGAGCAAGCGGGTGCGATGCGCTGCTGTTTTTCCAACGGCACGACGAACGAGGTGTCAATCATGGCCAGTGGTTTGAACACTTGATCCTGCAAGACCTTGTCGAGCGTTTGCCCCGTTACCACCTCAATCAAGCGACCCAGTATGACTGTAGACGAGCCATATTTGAACGTGGCGCCGGGCTGTGCGTCCAGTGGGGAGACCGCCAGATGTTTGGTGCACTGCTCAGGCGTGAAGTCGCCATTTTTCGGCAGCGGTTGGATAGCCGGAAGACGCAAAATTTCGGCAGGTGAATGGATCGGTGGCAGGCCGGTGAATCCGGCGCGATGGGTAAGCAGATCGTGGATGGTAACGTTGCGCTCAGCGGCCACCAGTTCGTAGCCGTCCGGCGCGTCAGACGTCACCACCGCGACTTACATATCGCTGAATTCAGGCAAAAATTTAGCGACAGGATCGCTCAATAAAAATCATCCCTACTTCCAGCAGCATCAGTCTCATTACGGTCGCAATAGGCTTGGTCATCGACGGAATCTGGAAAATATCGTCAGTGCGCATGAGGCGCTTGTTTTCAATGTCGGCGAATCCGTGCGCTTTCAACGACACCAATTGACCGCGCCGCGCCACCAGCGTGACCGCTCCCGCCAGCTTGCCCTCGGCTTGCAATCGTTCCATAAATGCGTGCACGCGGTTGAGGTGATCGGACGACATGCCAACAAGCTCGAGTTTCATAAATGTAGCCTAGGCTACTGCGGGTGCAGAAATCGTTGAGGCTATTGCCAGCAGCAATACGGTGATGGGCGTTTTCATGGTTGGCCTTTGTAAAGCGAGATGTCCAGTAAACGCCATTGCGAAATTTACGCTACTCTTTAAACAATCATTGGCTCGGATGTTGAAGTCTGGTTATCGTTTGGTTTTTGCGAAATTCAGCGTGTGATTTTGATCACGCTTCGCGAATGCAAGTGCATCGATTGCGGGCAGGCCAGTGAGATTGTGCGAACAGGCGAGGTTGCATTCAAAATAGTGTTTGACTCCTCCGAACCGAGTGTATACAGTAGTTGACAGTTTAAGTGACAACTTAACTTGACACTTTAGATGCTGATGTTTTCTCTTATTTGTGTGGAGGCACTGTGAACTCTAGCCAACAAATTGAACTAGCTCTCGGTAACGCGATTGAGCACTCACTATCTGCGGCGCTCGCCAGCGTCATTGGCCCAGACTGTCCACCTAAGTTGGCTGAAGCAATGCGATATTCGGTATTTCCAGGCGGGGCGCGAATCCGACCACGTCTTGCTTTAGCGGTAGCTTGCGCTTGCGGGCAGGATAATCCGGCGGTGGCCAACGCCGCAGCGGCGGCGATCGAGTTGCTCCATTGCGCCTCACTGGTACATGATGATTTGCCGTGTTTTGATGATGCTTCGACGCGCCGCGGTAAGGCCTCGGTGCATCGCGCATTTGGTGAGCGCTTGGCGGTGCTGGCGGGTGACGCGCTGATTGTATTAGCGTTTGAAACCCTAGCAACGGGTGTAAAAGCGCTCCCGCAGCGATTGCCCGCGCTCATGATGATTATTTCGCGTTCGGTCGGTATGCCCACCGGCATCGTGGCGGGCCAGGCGTGGGAATGTGAATCCCGCGTTTCGCTGTCGGCCTACCAACAAGCCAAGACGGGCGCATTGTTTGCCGCTGCGACCATGGCAGGCGCGGCAGCAGCAGGGCAAATCCCTGAGCAATGGCGTATGTTGGGCGAGCGTTTGGGCGAGGCTTATCAGGTCGCCGATGATATTCGCGACGCTGCGGGCAATGCAGAAGAATTGGGCAAACCGGTGGGACGCGATGTGGCGCTGGGTCGGCCTAGTGCTGCGGTTGAGTTTGGAATTTCGGGTGCCATTGCACGCCTGGATTTCCTGGTCGCAGGTGCATTGGAGTCGATCCCGGAGTGTCCCGGACGTGATGATTTACGCGCACTGATTCAGCAAGAGGTTGATGGTCTTTTGCCCAAACAACTTAAGCGAGAAACGCGAGACGCACGCCAGGCGGCATAGTTGATTTAAATATTGTGAAAGTGCATTTGAATACTTTAAAGATGAACACCACCGCTGTTGTACTTGAACAACCTGAAAAAATTAGCTTAACAGTGCTTGAGCTCACACCACCGACGGACGATGACGTCGTGGTTGATATTGCGTTCAGCGGTATCAGCACTGGTACGGAGCGTTTGCTGTGGTCAGGTCGCATGCCGACTTTTCCAGGCATGGGGTATCCGCTGGTGCCGGGTTATGAGTCGGTTGGCCGCGTCGCATCGGCGGGTAAAACTTCGGGCTCCAAAGTCGGCGATATGGTGTTTGTGCCAGGCGCGAAATGTTTTGGCGAAGTGCGTGGATTGTTTGGTGGCGCAGCGTCCAAGCTGGTGGTTCCGGGCGCACGTGCGATGGTCATTGATGAGAGTTTGGGCGAGCAGGGCGCGTTGCTCGCGCTTGCGGCGACTGCTTTTCACGTGGCGCCGAATGCAAGTGTGGCGCAACCGGATCTCATTATCGGTCACGGCGTATTAGGGCGAATGATTGCGCGTTTGGCGGTGATTGCAGGTGCAAAACCGATAGTTTGGGAAACGAACGCAGATCGTCGACCCGGAGGAATAGGTTATGAGGTGGTTGATCCCGGCGAGGATACGCGAAGAGACTATAAAGTGATATGTGACGTGAGCGGCGATGGCGCATTGCTGGACACATTAATCGGTCGGCTGGCGCCTGGCGGCGAAATAGTATTGGCGGGCTTTTATGATGAGCCGCTAGCGTTTAAATTTCCACCGGCGTTTATGCGCGAGGCACGAATCCGAATTGCAGCACAGTGGCTGCCGGGCGATTTATTGGCGGTACGGGAACTGGTGGAAACAAAGCGCTTATCGCTGGATGGGCTGATTACCCATCGCGTTGAAGCGCAAAATGCGGCTGCGGCGTATCGTATGGCGTTCAGCGATTCGAATTGCTTAAAAATGATTTTAGACTGGAGAAATGTCGCATGACAAATTTGACAACCTCAACCGCTGGTAGCACCACATCCCCCATGAAATTTGACATGAAAACCCGTCTGCGCGAGGAAGCCGCGATTGCGCCTGACGCCGTTGCGACCGGGCCGGTCACCAAAGAAACGCAGATTATTGCGATCTACGGCAAGGGCGGTATCGGCAAAAGTTTCACGCTCGCGAATCTCTCCTACATGATGGCGCAACAGGGTAAAAAAGTGCTGCTGATTGGTTGTGATCCAAAGAGCGATACCACCTCACTTTTATTCGGCGGCAGAGCCTGCCCCACAATTATTGAAACCTCATCGAAGAAAAAATTGGCCGGCGAAGCGGTAAAGATTGGCGACGTGTGTTTCAAGCGCGATGGTGTTTACGCGATGGAATTAGGCGGTCCGGAAGTAGGCCGTGGCTGCGGTGGGCGGGGCATCATTCACGGTTTTGAATTGCTGGAAAAACTGGGCTTCCATGAGTGGGGTTTTGATTATGTGCTGCTCGATTTCCTGGGAGACGTCGTCTGTGGCGGATTCGGCCTGCCGATCGCGCGCGATATGTGCCAGAAGGTGATCGTGGTCGGTTCAAACGATTTGCAATCGCTGTATGTGGCGAATAATGTCTGCTCGGCGGTCGAATATTTCCGCAAGCTTGGCGGTAACGTTGGTGTCGCTGGCATGGTAATTAACAAAGATGATGGTACTGGCGAGGCCGCTGCGTTTGCTGAGCGCGTGGGCATCCCGGTGCTCGCTGCAATTCCGGCGCATGACGATATTCGCAAGAAAAGCGCGAGCTATGAAATTATTGGCAGACCCGGCACGCAATGGGCATCGCTGTTTGAGCAATTGGGTGAAAATGTCGGCACAGCTCCCCCCGTGCGTCCAAAGCCGCTCACCCAAGATGAACTGCTTGGATTGTTCTCTGCTGACATCACAGGTCGTAACGTAGTGCTGGAGCCCGCCACGCAATTCGATATGTGCGGCAAAACCGAAAATGTTAAAGAGACGCTCGAAGTGGTTTACGATACCGTTTAAGCAATTGCACAAAGAAATCAGGTCACGCCATGTCAGAAAAAATTATCCCGATCGTCGCAGACCCGAACACGCTTAAAACTGACGGTTTGGGTTGTCATTCTGGTAAAGCGCAATTGCTTGAAGCCGCGAAAACTGCTGGCAAAAGTGAAACGCTCGATCAGTACGCGCGTGATTATCCAAAAGGCCCGCATGATCAACCGCAGTCGATGTGTCCGGCGTTTGGTTCGCTGCGCGTGGGCTTGCGCATGCGTCGTACGGCCACGGTATTGAGTGGGTCGGCATGCTGCGTTTATGGGCTTACTTTTACCTCGCATTTTTACGGTGCGCGCCGCACGGTAGGCTATGTGCCGTTTAATTCAGAATCACTGGTGACGGGTAAATTGTTCGAGGATATTCGCGAATCCGTTTTCAAGCTCGCTGATCCCGCACTTTACGACGCCATCGTGATTATTAATTTATGCGTACCGACGGCGAGTGGCGTGCCACTTCAATTGTTGCCGAAGGAAATTAATGGAGTACGCATTATCGGTATTGATGTACCCGGTTTTGGTGTGCCCACGCATGCGGAAGCGAAAGATGTCCTTGCCGGTGCCATGCTTAAATATGCGCGTACGGAAGCCGAACAAGGCCCCGTCCAAGCGCCGCGCGGTGGCAAAAGTGACAAGCCCACCATCGCGTTGATCGGTGAAATGTTCCCGGTTGATCCGGTCACGATTGGCATGATGTTGGAGCCGCTGGGATTAGCTGCGGGCCCGGTAGTGCCGACGCGTGAATGGCGCGAACTTTATGGCGCGCTCGATTGCATCGCCGTTGCCGCAATTCATCCTTTTTATACCGCCAGCCTGCGTGAATTCGCGGCGGCGGGTCGCCCGATTGTGGGCTCGGCACCGGTTGGCTATGACGGCACCGAAGCGTGGCTGCAAGCGATTGGTGGCGTCGCTAATGTGTCACAGGAAAAAATTGACGCCGCCAAAAATAAAATTTTGCCCGCGATTAAAGCGGCACTTTCTGCCATGCCGATCAAAGGTCGCATCACCATGAGTGGTTATGAAGGTTCGGAGCTCTTGGTCGCGCGCTTGCTGGTGGAAAGTGGCGCAGATGTTCGCTACGTTGGCACCGCGTGTCCGAAAACACAGTGGAGCGATCCTGATTTTGAGTGGCTGACGGCGAAAGGCGTGCATGTGCAATATCGTGCGTCGCTTGAGCAGGATTTGGCCGCAATGCATGAATTCAAACCTGATTTGGCGATTGGCACCACACCAGTGGTGCAGGCCGCGAAAGAAGCGACCATTCCGGCACTGTATTTTACGAACCTGATTTCTGCTCGGCCATTGATGGGTCCGGCAGGTGCGGGCTCGCTGGCAACCGTGGTGAATGCTGCGCTGAACAACAAAGGCCGCTTTGAAGAAATGCGCGAATTCTTTGCCGGTGTTGGCGAAGGCCATGCCGCCGGTGTCTGGGAGCCCAGCCAGGGCGTGCCGGTGGATCGTCCTGAATTTAAAGAACATACCAAACGGCAAGTTATTAAGATGATGAAAAAAGCCAAAGCTGAGGAAATGATATGACGGTGCCGACAAAAGCTAAAATCTACTTTTGCCGGCTCGGTCAGCAAGAAATCGCTGGCGGAGCCAGACGATTTCTTGACAAAAATGCGATGACAAAACGCGGGAGTCCGCAATGTTAGTCTTCGATCACGACCGCGCTGGTGGCTACTGGGGAGCGGTGTATGTGTTCACCGCGATCAAAGGCATGCAAGTCGTTATTGATGGCCCGGTTGGTTGCGAAAACTTGCCCGTAACATCGGTATTGCATTACACCGATGCGTTGCCGCCGCACGAATTGCCCATCGTCGTCACCGGCCTGGCTGAAGAAAATTTAGGCCGCGAGGGCACCGAGGGCGCGATGAAACGTGCCTATACGACGCTCGATCCTGATTTACCTGCCGTGGTGGTAACCGGATCGATTGCCGAAATGATTGGCGGTGGGGTGACGCCAGCAGGAACAAATATTGCGCGATTTTTGCCGCGCACAATTGACGAAGACCAGTGGCAATGTGCGAATCGTGCGATGTATTGGCTGTGGACGGAATATGGTTCTAAGCGCGGACCGACGCCTGAGGCCAAGCCGCGCTCGGCAGACGGTGATGGTGTCATTCGCCCGTTAGTAAATATTATCGGGCCTTGTTACGGCACATTCAACATGCCGAGCGATTTGGCCGAGATTCGCCGTTTGATTGAGGGTATTGGTGCGAAAGTGAATATGACCTTTCCGCTCGGCAGTCACTTGGCGGATGTGCGCAACTTGGCGGATGCAGAGGTCAACGTTTGTATGTATCGCGAGTTTGGTCGCATGTTGTGCGAGGCGCTGGATCGGCCTTATCTGCAAGCGCCGATTGGCCTGCACAGCACCACCAAATTTCTACGCAGATTAGGCGAATTGCTCGGCCTTGATCCAGAGCCTTTTATCGAGCGCGAAAAGCACACGACGATCAAGCCGATCTGGGATTTGTGGCGCTCGGTTACACAAGATTTTTTCGGCACCGCCAGCTTTGCAGTGGTTGCGAACGAGACTTACGCGCGTGGCTTGAAACATTTTCTTGAGACCGAAATGGGCTTGCCGTGTAACTTCGCGATCTCGCGCAAACCGGGCGAGAAAACGGATAACGCCACGGTCCGCGAATTGATTCGCGATAAAGCGCCACTGGTGATGTATGGCAGCTATAACGAACGCATGTACATGGCTGAATTTGGCGCGCGTGCGGCCTATATTCCGGCATCATTCCCCGGCGCGATTATTCGTCGGCATACGGGTACGCCATTCATGGGTTATGGCGGTGCGACCTACATTATTCAAGAATATTGCAACGCCTTGTTCGATGCGTTGTTCCACATTTTGCCGTTGGCTGCGCAGATGGACAAGGTTGACGCAACACCATCGCGCATGCACAAAGAATTGCCGTGGCTAAATGAAGCCAAGCAGGCGCTGGACGAAATGGTTGATGCGCAGCCGGTGTTGATTCGTATTTCAGTAGCCAAGCGTTTGCGTGATCGCGCTGAACGCGAAGCGCGCAGTGCAGGTGCCGAACAGGTGGGCGCTCAACACGTCACGCGGGCACGCGATGCGCTGTTGGAAGGTGCAACCGCATAACTAGGAACGCACCACGAATGTCTATTTCTTCTGGCAGTCCGAGCTCCGCAAATTCACCTGACACCGCGTCATGTGAGGAGCTCATGCGAGGTGGGTCAAAATCATTTTTTGCGGCGTCGCGCGTGCTCCCGGAACGCGTGCGCACACCTGCGATTGCGCTATATGCATTTTGTCGTTTGGCCGATGATGCGGTTGACCTAAGTTCAGATAAACACAGCGCCATGATTGAACTGCGCGCTCGCCTTAGCAGAATCTATTCGGCTAACCCTTACCCGGTGGCCGCTGACCGTGCCTTGTCGGCGGTGGTATCGCAGTTCAATATTCCACTCGCCCTGCTGGCCGCACTTCTCGAAGGTTTTGAATGGGACGCACACGGCCAGCGTTACGAAACCATTGATGACTTATATGGTTATGGCGCTCGTGTTGCCGGCACGGTTGGGGCGATGATGGCGTTGATTATGGGCACCCGTAATTCGCATGCCGTGGCGCGCGCCTGCGAGCTCGGTGTGGCAATGCAGCTGACAAATATTGCCCGCGATGTCGGCGAGGATGCGGCGGCGGGGCGCCTGTATTTGCCGCTGACGTGGATGCGCGAGGCGGGGATTGATCCTGACGCATGGCTGCGCGAGCCAAAATTTAATGCGGGCATTGCCGGTATCGTGGTTCGTCTGCTTAAAGCGGCTGATGACTTATATAAACGCGCAGGTCAGGGTATTGCGGCTCTGCCGCGTGATTGCCGCCCGGCGATTCAGGCGGCGCGTTTAATTTATGCTGAAATTGGCCGTGAAATTGAGCGCAAAGGTACAGATTCAGTGACCAAACGAGCCGTGGTTTCGTCTCGTCGTAAATCGCTATTGATGGTTGGAGCATTGGCTGCCGCGATTCAAAATCCGGTTAGGGTCAGGGAAGCGTTAAAACCGCTTCCGGCCACACAATTTTTAGTCGATGCTGTTCATGAAAACTATCGGGTGCACGCGACCGAAAGAAAACCTGCGGTGCCAAAGCGAAGTCTTTTGGGCCGTGTGATCTGGGTCGCTGATCTCTTTGATCGCATGGCCGAACGCGATCGTGCGATTGCAGCGCAAAACCAGCATCAGTCTCGCCGCAACGCGAACCGCAGCACGGCAACCATATCGAGCTGAGGATATGTTTGGCGCCATGATCACGCACGCTGCTTGGTGCAGCGCATTTCCAATGCGCCTATTTCCTGCGCGGCATGCGAAACGGCAGCATCAGCCTCACCACCGGAGACGCAAGTCTGGGCACATTTAGCGTTTCGTGCATCGAAATGACTTTCTCGCCCAACAATCCGGATGACAGTACGGAGCGTGAATAGAACGGTGCATCTTCAAGCGTTTGTTTGATCTCGACAGGTTCATTTTCATCGCTGCGCATGTGACGATCAATTCGCCAAAAAGTGCGCGGCAATTTTTGACGTGGGGGTGCCTCGAAGATTTCTATGTTGCCTGATTTGGTAAAGCGCAGCGCCAAGATACGATCATCTTGCTGTTTTTGGCGCACATCATAAATCACGGCTGTGCTGCCGTCGCGCATGCTGGATCGCGACCAATCCCATTCCACAAACGGTATATCAATCGGCTCATCGCCTTCGTTGGAATCCCAATACGCGTTGCCTCGCCAATGGGTGGCAGGAGAATTGAATTCAACGTCGACGCGCGCGCTCGGCGCGATCGGCCCCCAGCGATGATGGCTGCAGTTGTCGAGCGGCGTGACAAAGTTAAATAACAATTTTGGATAGACGCGCACTGTGCCGCGAACGCGTGAAAAAAGCGGCACATTAATTTCGTCAATATTGATAGTGAGGCAATGGCCGTCCCACGCAAGGTTGCTTGGCCCGATTTTAAATTCATGGCGGCTCCGTTCAACGCTGCCACGACCACGCTCGGTCATCGTCCAGCGACTGCCGTTGCGCCCATAAAGTGCGACGTTAAGTGAGCAAAAATTATCAGGGTCGGCGATGCCGCTTTTGCCGCGAGCCCAAGCGTAATAGGGCGAAAATACGCTGCCGACAAATGCAATGATGGTTATTCCATGTTGCCCATCGTCGCTGATGGCGTCGACATACCACCAGAGATAACCACCCGGCGGAACCGGCTGGTCGAATCGAGGTGATCCATCAGCGTGACGGCCGCCAGTTGTCCCGACATCGCCGCCATCGGCACTCCGGGACCCGGATGCACGCTGCCGCCCGCCAGATATAACCCCGGAACTTGGCTCGTCGACGATGGGCGTTTGAATGATGCCATCCACCCGTGTGATGCCATCCCGTACAAGGCCCCGCCCGTCCCCGGAAACAGCCGATGGAAATCTGCTGGCGTGGTCAGTTGCGTGTTGCTCGGCTGTTGATCTATCGTCAAGCCGCTTCGCGCCAGCCGCCGAATCATGTTCTGTTCGCATTTCTTAATCTCCGCCAGATCAAAATTTTTTCCATCCCCTATTGCTGGGGCGTTAATTAAACACAGTAGTCGTTCAGCGTGTTCGCTGTTTATTTTTTTATCGGTATCCCGGTCCTGCGCGCAAACGTAAACCGTTGGTTGGTGCGGCAGTCGATGGTGTTCAAAAATATCGCGAAACTCCGACGCGTAGTCGTCATCAAAAAAAACGTTATGCCTCGACAGCGGAAATCCGCTGGATTTTGCATTGATTGACCACGTGACTGCCGAAAGAGATCGTGTTGATGCAGGCATGACGGTCACCGCCTTACGGGCTGATGCGCCGAGCAGGCCCTGTGCGAGCGCGCTGGCGTCGCCGTTAAATATTATCGAATCCGCATCAATAATTTCGCCGTTATTAAGTCGCACACCGGCTGCGCGGCCACCTCGCACCAGAATTTCTTCGCAGTGAGCAGCGTAGCGAATATCCGCACCCCGTTGTGCAGCCAAATTCGCAACCGCTTTGGCCACCGCATGCATGCCGCCATCGACGCTCCACACACCGTCCATTTCAACTTGCGCGATCAGCATAAGGGTGGCGGGGGCCTGAAAGGGAGAAGAGCCACAATATGTGGCGTAGCGGCCATAGAGTTGCTGCAGGCGCGGATCACGGAAATGTTTGCCGAGCGCGTGCCACAAGGTTGAAAATGGGCCGAGACGCGCCAGCACGGCCAATCCGCGCGGTCCCAAGCCCATCCCCAGACTCGTTAACGTGGGTCGCTCTGAGCGGATGTAGGGGCCTTCCAACGCGTGGTAAACACGTTTGGCCTCCGCACAGAAGCTGAGAAATCGCTTGGCTTCTGGCGGTCCGGCAAACGCGCTAATGGCGTCGGTTGAGCGTTGTAGGTCGGCGTAAAGATCGAGTGTTTCAGGGCTGTTCCACGCGTGGCGCGCCAACACTTCAAGTGGTGTCAGACGGAGTGCAGTGTCGAGGCTGGTGCCAGCAGCTTCGAAGATGTGTTCCAAAATCCAGCGCATCGTAAAAACAGTCGGGCCCGAATCAATCGGTGCGCCGTTGATAATCAATTGACGCATTTTGCCGCCCGGCGTGTCCGCGCGTTCAAGGACGGTGACGCGCAAGCCCTGACACGCCAGCAGCAGCGCGCTAGTGAGCCCGCCCATGCCGGCGCCAATCACCACCACATGATGGTCACGCCTCTGCATCGGGCTGCTTTTGAGGCCGTGTCGGCGATTGTGCCTGTGAGCTCAACATTAATTCTGCTGGCTGTGATTTCCACACGCCAAGCGCGTCGTATGGAATGAATCGTGTAAACATGGATTCCGAAAAAAAATTCCCGGCATGCGCCGCGCGTATGGCGTCCAGGTGCGCGCCAGTACGAGCATACGCGTCCATGGCCGCAACGCTTTCCCAGATCGTAAATGTAGCCTGTCGAAGCAACGGTGCCTCGCCCAGGCCTGCGGCCAGCAAGCAGCCATGTGCGTGCTGCAGAGATAGTTCCGCAGGCGGTGCCCGGCGCCAAAATTTTGCTGCCACCAAAGGGCGAATGGAGGCGCGGGTGAGGACCGCGACTGGCATCATCAGCGCCGCCGACGGTAAGCTGGCCGAGATTGTCAGCGGGGCTTGATTTGCCCAGCTTCCCCGGCTGGAAAATGCTTTCAATTTCACACAAAAAAATTCGCGGGCGTGCTGGCGATAGGCGCTCAACACTTTCGAATGTGCAATAAAATCTGTCGCTGCCGCATCATCAACAAACGTACAAAAAAGGCCTTGGTGAGACGGGCTTGGCCGCAGCCCGAACCCCGCATTTTCACCGCTGCCCAGCACTTTAAAAAACGTGATTCCTGCTTCACGTCCAAGCGCAAACCGACAAAATAAAAAATGCCAAAAACCCCATAGCCGCGATTGCGGCAAGATATCTATCAACACAATAACTGCTACGGCACCGCTCACAAACACGACCCCCTAAGATAAAAATAATTTGGCTTCAATTTTTTAGACGCTTAATACGGCGATGGTCATATTTTTTTAATAACAGCCGGATTCAAAACCATTAGTCTCGCTTATATTACGGAACAAATATAGTTGAATATTAATCCCTAAAAATACCAATCAGCAAAACCATGAGGCTTGGCCAAAATGAATATTTTTCTATTTAGTGACGCCTTATGAGGGCTGAAGATAAAAACAGCACCACATCATTAAGCCTGCTTGATCGAATACTTGCCAAGCGGGATCAGCTCATTTCCAGTGATGGCTTTCGGCGCTGGGCGAGTGCGTTTCCGCTGACACGCCCAATTGCGCAGCGTCGCGCGCGCGCGCTTTTTGATATTTGCGCGGGGTTTGTTTACTCACAGGTGCTGTTGACGTGCGTTCGCCTCAATTTGTTTGAAATTCTCGCTGAGGGTCCCAAATCGATGGCGGAACTCTCGCCGCGTCTGGGGCTGACGCCAGACGCGACTGAAAGACTTATCCGCGCTGCGGTCTCGCTAGGTCTCGTTGCCAAACGTAGCCATCAGCGATTTGGTTTGGGGCAGTTGGGTGCCGCCATGGTCGGCAACGAGGCGGTGAAATCGATGGTGGAGCATCACAGTATTTTTTATAAAGATATTGAAGACCCCGTTGCCCTTCTTAAAGTGGCACCTGGAACGCAAACTACACAGCTCTCACGTTATTGGCCCTATGCAGGCGCAGCGCAGCCGGATACGCTGGATAGCACGCAGGTGATTGGTTACAGCAAGCTTATGTCGGAGTCACAGGCATTGATTGCCAGCGAAATACTGGACGCTTACCCAATGAATCGCCACCAGTGCTTATTGGACGTTGGCGGCGGTGCGGGTACGTTTTTGATTGCGGCCGCCACAAGACATGCAAACTTGCACGTGAAATTATTTGATTTGCCGGCAGTAGCTGAGATTGCGAATGCGCGATTTGCAGAAGTCGGCATCGCTGGGCGTGCCGAGGCGTTTGGCGGTGATTTTGTAGGTAGCCCGTTGCCAACAGGTGCGGATGTTATTTCATTGATTCGTGTGGCGTTTGATCATCCCGATGACAAAGTGCTGGATATTTTGCGAGCCATTCGCAAAATCATGCTTGTCCACGGCACCTTGCTAGTAGCCGAACCAATGGCGGGTACCATCGGCGCCGAGGCCATGGGCGATGCTTATTTCGGGTTTTACCTGCTGGCCATGGGGCGCGGGCGATCGCGAACAGTGGGTGAACTTAGCGCGCTGCTGAATGAGGCTGGCTTCGGTCGCATCAAGGTCGCTCGAACCCGCATGCCGCTACAAACCAAGCTGATCATCGCAAATATCTAAATAGCGAGAGGGTTATTGTGCAGCGCAATATCGAAAGGTAATCAAAAGTGTACATTTTTGTTGACAACTTCAACAGTCAGCGTAAATTGACAGTATTCCGCGACAACGCTCAAAAGCGGTGCGCAAGGCCAAGGTTTAATTTACAAGTCGGAGCACCTGGATGTCGTTTTTCGGTAATTCAGCACTCATTAAATCAAGTCGTGATGTAATCACCCAGCATTGCCTGCCATCCGCAAGCAACAGGCTGGCAGATATTTCTAGCAGCACACCTTCATTGAAAATGCTTAACCTCGGCACAGACGTCATTGCGCCTGCGGATGACACAACCAGCCTAGACGCCTGCTGCTCGATCCATATGTCAGCTTTCGAGTGCGGCAACCAATCTAGCAAATCGAATCAATTTGCCTGGCGCCGCCAGGACCTGAATCTGTCGAGACTATGTTTGTCACGGCGATGCCCGGCCGCGCGGGATTTGTGCGGTAACGGCCGATTGGCCAAAACAGGAGGTTTATATGAATGAAAGACAACTTCACGGGGGTTCGAATTCTGGACTCACTGAGGCAGAAGCTCGGGAATTTCATGGTTACTACATGACTGGGCTAATCGGGTTCACCGCCATTGCGGTCGTTGCACACATTCTCGTTTGGATGTGGCGTCCCTGGTTTGGCGGCTGATCAGCTATTGATCCTGATGTTGAACGGCGAACGTTTCAACACTACCCAGTTTTAAGCGTGTTGTAACGAACGTCAAATAAGAGGTGAAGAAAATGAATATCCAGCAAGTAAACAATTCCTTATCAGCGGTAGCACATGAAGAGAAATTATGGTTTCACATTCTTTTTGTGGCTGCATTCTGCGTCCTGTTAATGATTGCCGTGTCCGCAAATGTTGTCGGACTTAACTGGCGGTCATGGTTTCCAGGCGCGCAAGAAATCACTCCGCTATTGGGAAGCGTAAAAGCGGCTGTGAATTCATCCCTTCCCTTAATGTGGATTGAATAGGAGATATAAAAATGTGGCGAATTTGGCTTTTAGTTGACCCAAGAAGAGTGTTCGTAATCCAAGGAATCTTTCTGGCATTTCTGGCAATCATGATTCACTTTGTGTTGCTCAGCACTGAGCGCTATAACTGGTTTAATGATCCAAGTTTCAACAAGCCGGTTGTAAAAATGGCACCTGCTGCCATGCAGCAGAACGCACCAATGCCCCCCGCGCAGGGCTCGGCCGGTAAGTAGGCCGGTATGCGTGGGGAAGCGGATAAGGTACTGGCAACGCGGGCTCTTGCCTGTTTTGCGAGTTTCACGCTAGCGCCTTATCCGCCGCCCCGCTACTAAATTCGCAGTCCCAGCAGCGTTTTTTGCGTGATGCGTTCATGCTGAAGTTTGAACACGCGGCACATGTGCTACCCATCTTGTGGAGGAGTTAGCGATGGCGTTACTCAGTTTTGAAAGAAAATATCGTGTTCGTGGTGGAACGTTGCTTGGCGGCGATTTGTTCGACTTCTGGGTGGGGCCGTTTTATGTCGGCTTCTTCGGTGTCACCAGCATCTTTTTTATTGCGGTCGGTGTGGCACTCATTTTATGGGGTGCGGCGATTGGACCAACCTGGAATATTTGGCAAATCAATATTGCGCCGCCTGATCTGTCCTACGGACTTAAATTTGCGCCGCTGCGCGAAGGCGGCTTGTGGCAGCTCATTACTATTTGTGCGCTGGGCTCATTCGTTTCGTGGGCGCTGCGCGAAGTTGAAATCTGTCGAAAGCTGGGTATTGGATATCACGTACCTTTCGCATTTGCTTTCGCCATTCTCGCCTACGTTACTCTGGTCGTTGTGCGGCCGATTTTGATGGGCGCATGGGGTCATGGCTTTCCGTATGGCATCTTGAGCCATCTTGACTGGGTCTCCAACACCGGTTATCAATACCTGCATTTTCACTACAATCCTGCGCACATGATTGCGGTGAGCTTCTTCTTTACCACCGCGCTGGCATTGGCGATGCATGGTGGTTTGGTGCTATCGGCAGTAAATCCGCTGAAAGGTGAACCGGTCAAAACCCCGGAACATGAAAACACCTGGATTCGCGACACGATTGGTTATTCCATCGGCACGCTTGGCATTCATCGCCTGGGCTTGTTCCTCGCGCTGTCGGCTGTGTTTTGGAGTGCGATTTGTATCGTGATTAGCGGCCCGTTCTGGACTCGTGGCTGGCCTGAATGGTGGACATGGTGGCTGAGCCTTTCCATCTGGCGTTGATTGGCTTTCATTGCTCACGCTAAAAAAAGACAAGTATTAGGAGAACACGATGGCCGAGTACAAAGAATATCAAAACATTTTTACCCAAGTGCAAGTGCGCGGACCGGCCTACATGGGCACGCCGCTACCACCGGGCATTTGGCAACGACAGTGGGGCATCATCGCCGAAGAAAAGCCGTGGTTCGTGCATTTGCTCGGTCGCTTCGGTGACGCGCAGGTCGGGCCGGTTTATCTGGGCAGTCTGGGCATTGCGGCTTTGCTGTGCGGCATTATTGCGATCCAGATCATGGGCTGGAACATGTTTGCACAAGTTCATTTTAATCCGCTCGAATTTATTCGACAGCTACCGTGGCTGGCGCTTGAGCCACCGTCGCCAGCCTACGGTTTACGGATGCCGCCACTGAATGAAGGCGGCTGGTGGCTGATGGCGGGTTTTTTCCTGACGGCCTCAATTTTATTATGGTGGGCCAGGACTTATCGCCGTGCTATCGCTTTAGGCATGGGAACGCATGTGGCATGGGCATTTGCCGCTGCGATCTGGCTGTACTTGGTGCTTGGTTTTATTCGTCCGTTGCTGATGGGTAGCTGGGGTGAGGCAGTGCCGTTTGGTATTTTCCCGCACCTCGATTGGACTGCAGCGTTCTCAATTCGTTACGGTAACCTTTTCTACAACCCATTTCACATGCTTTCAATTGTTTTCCTTTATGGTTCTGCGCTTTTGTTTGCGATGCATGGCGCAACCATCCTGGCGGTCAGCCGTTTTGGCGGTGAGCGTGAAATTGAGCAGATTGTTGATCGTGGTACCGCCTCAGAACGTGCGGCGTTGTTCTGGCGCTGGACGATGGGCTTTAACGCGTCGATGGAGTCAATCCATCGCTGGGCCTGGTGGTTTGCTGTATTGACCACACTGACGGGCGGTATTGGCATTCTGTTAACAGGCACCGTGGTTGATAACTGGTATCTCTGGGCCGTAAAACATGGTGTGGCACCGATGTATCCAAACTCGTGGCCGACCGTGATTGATCCCGCAACGCTGCCAGGAGCACCGCGATGAAATCGCTTCAAATAAAGACAAAGTCATGGGTGATAGCAGCCGCTGGTGCCATTGCCGCCGCTGTGGTGTTGAGTGGCTGCGAACGTCCGCCGATTGATGCGGTGCAAAACGGTTATCGCGGCGTCGCCATGGGCACGGTTGCCAACCCGCGCACGTATGACGCGAAAATTGAAGCCAATAAACTGCCGGAACCGATTCCCGCCGTGCCAGCGGGTGGCCCGTCAGCGGGTTCGCTTTACAAAAACGTACAGGTGTTGGGCGATTTAGGCGCGGGAGAGTTTACCCGCACTATGCTTGCCATGACGCAGTGGGTCGCACCGAAAGAGGGATGCGCCTACTGTCATGCCGCGGGCCAGGATTTTTCATCTGATTCGATGTACACCAAAGTCGTTGCGCGCAAAATGCTAACGATGACCAAAAAAGTGAATAGCGAATGGAGTACGCACGTTGCCGCCGTAGGGGTCACCTGCTACACCTGCCACCGCGGCAACAATATCCCGGTCAACTATTGGTACAAGGAAGATCAGCCGAAGCAATCTCCCAGCATGATGACGGCAGGTAATGGTAAAAATACGGCGAGCAAAACAGTTGGTCTAGCCTCATTGCCGCATGATATTTTCCAGCCGTACTTGGCCGAGGCGAAAGACATTCGCGTGATCGGACAAACCGCGCTGCCGACCGGTAATCGCCACTCCACCAAACAAGCCGAGTGGACGTATGGTTTGATGGTGCATATGTCGCAAGGTCTCGGCGTCAATTGCACCTACTGCCACAACACGCGTTCGTTCAGTTCCTGGGCTACCAGCCCGCCGCAGCGCGCGACCGCCTGGTATGGCATCCGCATGGTGCGTGATTTGAACAACAACTATATGGATCCGTTGACCGCAACTTTCCCTGATTATCGCAAAGGTCCCTTGGGTGATGTCGCGAAAGTAAATTGCACAACGTGTCACCAAGCGGCTTACAAGCCGCTGCTAGGCGTCAGCATGCTCAAAGATTATCCTGAACTAAATAAAATCAGCCTGGAAGCGCATCCCTACGTTGCCGGTGCACCCGTGGTGTCCGTAACACCAAGTGGTGTTTTAGGCAAAATACTGTTTGTGGTCGGTAAGAAAGATCTGGATGCTGGTGCCCAAAACGCCGTCGCCGCTGCTGCAAAAGCTTTAGCCGAAAAATCGGCTGCGAAAGTTGACCTTTCAGGTTTTGCCGATAAAACGGGTAACGCAAGCTCGAATCTGGCACTGGCCAAAGAACGTACTTTCGCAGTGCGCGATGCGCTCAAGGCAGCAGGTGTTGCCGAGAATCGTATTGCACTCAAGAAGCCAGAGTTTGTGATCGGCGGCGCGGAAGCGGACTCACGCCGAGTAGATATTGTCGCGACACCCTGATGTAAACCATCTTGCAACGAGCTGGCGTTATTCAATCGTTGGCGCGGAGAAAGTGGCTTAGGGAGTGCAGGAAGCACGCAAACGGGCAGTGACTAATGGGTCAATGCCCGTTTTTTATGCGAAGTTTTTTCGTACATGTACGCTCAGTCCCATGCGGCATCATGTTCGCATCATTAAATTTACTTGGACACAAGTGATGATTTCAAAGACGCATTACGCCTTGATCTCCCGCTAGGTTATTAACCCCGTAATTGCGCCCATGACAACCGCTTGATCGCGTGTTGAGACGACCGACTACCGACTGTATTTGTAGTCTCCGATAGCCCACGAAATACAGAGACCCATCACCGCAAGCGAGATGTTATACGAAAACTAATGGGGGCCATAGAAAGATCAACCAATGTATCCAACCTGTCCTAAAAACACGAAGTTTGCGACTGTATGTCTTATGGATTTGAATTGATCTTTGGTCGTTACACGCCTGGTTCAATGACGGCAACAAAAGTTTGTACCGCTTACACCTAGAATTTTTAAATAAATTGGTGATCAGGAGTATTTTTATTTACGTGTCCGCCGAGCAACACGTAAATGTTGAATCGCACATCTCCAACATATGCCAACGTGAATAGGTTGATAGCGACGAAAGTTACTTAGCTCACCGACCAGCCAACTTGATGCTTGCGAAACCATTCATGCAGCGCGTGTACTTGTTGCTCTGTATGGCTCCACTTCGGTTGTGGTTTTCGCTTCGCGTAACCTGCAACAGAGGCGGTCAACAATGAGTTTGCTGGAAAATCAAAATTGCCTGCGGCAAGCATGGTGGTTTGAAAAAAGATGCACTCAGTTCTATAAATTAACCTCATGAGGCCACCTAAATTTAAAAACAAAATGGCTTAAATCCTCCGACTGCGCTAGCATCGAAGTCCGCCAACGTAACACTGTATCGGCGGCCTCAATCAACGCGCTCGTTATTTCGCTCCTGAAATCAAGGTCAGCAAATCTGCTTTCCCCTCAACCCGCTCAAGCCTAGGATACTTCGCGCCGCCCTGATAATTTATTCGTATTGTTGAGTAGTAATCCTGGTTCTGGATCAGCAGTTCAATCGGCGCTTTTTGTTTCCCAGCCGCAGCCGCTTTGACCACATCGGCCATGACGTCGCCATCGAACGCTTCGCCGTTGATCGCGATGATTTTCATATTGGGCGACATGCCGGCTTCAAAGGCGGGGCTGTTCCAGAGAACATCTATAATTTGTCCCGGTTCGCTGCCGTTCTTGCTGTCGTTTGAGATGATGAGGCCGATCGAATACATCAGGTTGATGAGCTTGCGTTCTTTTTGCTCGGCTTTGAACAGCTCGGTGGGTGTGTCGGTGTAGACGAGTTTCCAGCCACCGCGCGTGACGCCATCGAGCGGCGCGCGGACTTCGGTGGAGTCGAGCCGCGTGCGCAAAAACGCAGCCCAATCGGCCGGTTGAACTTGATTGAGGGTTGCCACCACGTTGTTAAATTCATACGGCTTTACGTCATGACTGGTTTTGGCGAAGTCCGGATCATTGCCATGAAAAATTTGCAGGAAGCTATCGAGGGTTTTTTTGCCGCCGGACATCTCGCGGATTTTGGTATCAATATCCAGCCACAGTAAATTGCCTTCTGGATAAAAATCAACCGAACGGCGATAGTTGCTCCAGGCGTTTCCAGTGGTGTACAGCACCTGCGCTTGATCGGCGGTATCGCGTAGTGGACGCCACGCACGACCGGGGCGGTGATCCATATCGGCGGCAGTAATCGCCATCGCGTCACGATATTGTTCAGCTGTCCACATGCCCGCGCGTGCGGTCAGCACTTGGCCTAAATAGGTGGTGAGCCCCTCGTAAACCCACAGCAATTCGCCTTTCATCGGCACGCTGAAGTTGGGCGTGGCGAGGCCACCGGGACGACGGAATTTACCGTTCCATGAATGCACGTATTCATGCGGCAACAAACCCGCGCCGGAGAGGTAGGCAGTGGGTGAGGTAAATAGTTCAGCGCTGGCGCGATTGTCGCTGGACTGGTGATGTTCAAGGCCAAAATGATTTGTTTTTTCACTCAGGGTCAGTAAAAAATCGTAATGGTCGTAGTGCTCCGCGCCGAATAATGCTTGCGCTTGTTTGACCAAAGCTTGATGGTCTTTGATCTGCTTTTCGGAGATTTCCAAATTGCCCGCGCGATCGCCGACGATGTTTAAGCGCACGGGTCGTGCTGCACCGGGTGTCAGATTAATTTGTTTAAAATTGAGACCAGTCATGAGTGCGGAATCAACCAAGGTATCGACACTTACGGCTTTGAAGCGCATGCCTTCATTGGTCATGACAGCACCCTCAAGCGCCGTCGCGTAGCCCCAACCAGATGGAAGTTTGATGGTGGGTTGAATCGTTACCCGATCAGTTTTGTAACCTGCGGGATAAAACAGCACCTGATTCCATTCCAGAATCGCCAGTCGGGGCGATGCGGAGACGCCAGCGCCGAACTGACCGCCGCCGACGGGCGAGAGAAATTGAAATTCAAGCGTGAGGCTGGTCGCGCCCGTGGGGACATCAAGATCAATCGAATACATGTCGAGCAAATCGCGGCGCCAGCTGATTCGCGCACCGTTCGCGGTGATTTTCAAACCGGTAACGCCATCAATCGGACCGGTTGCGCCATGCTCACCGGGAATCCATTTCGGGTAGCTCAATGTCAGCGGCCCGGGTTTTACCGGCACCACTTCCCGCACATTAAAAATTTTTCGCGCGGTATCGGTTAAGTCCACTCGCAATGAAATCTCGCCTGGATAGGGCGAATCCACAATCTCGGTTGCAGCGGTGGCGGGTAATGCCGAGAGGGCTAATGAACTTGCCGCAGCCAATGTGGCCAAGGCAGCTATTCGATTAATCAGAATATGCATGCGAGTGTGCTTTCGAAAAAAGTGTGGGGGAAGACGTGGTGAAGAATGAAATGTAATGAGTTCAACAGGCGTGTTTCGATGGTGGAATGTTGTTTCGGCGGCGCTTTCAGGGAAGAGTGATGCCGCAAAGGCAAAGTTATTACATTAAAGTTGAGAGGCTGAGCATGGCCTATTTGGCATCAAATGTACTGTTTAGATAAGACCAAACGAGCTAAAGATATATTAAAATCACAACCGAAGCCAACATTGTTGGCAATAATATTAGTCAGACCCTAATCAGCACGTGCCGTTTGCGGCACAAATGCGCCAGGACGCCCGTTTTTGCTGGGCTTTGTTTGAATTCAGGACGTGCTGCTGCGCGCCAGCGATGTGTTCGACGATGATCTATTTACATCGCCACCACTGCCGATATTTTTTTGCCTGCGCGTGCGCCGAGCGCCCAGTTCCACATCGCTTCGGCAGGAATAGGAAGGACCAGAAACCAATGTTCTGCCACCGCCAATGTGAGTAGCGTCGCCAACAAGGTATGGCTGGTGATGTCGAACACGCTGGTGCTTCCTCCAATCGCGCTATACCAAAGAATCGCAGCCACCGCAGATGCGGCGGTGACCGAAACCGGAAACAATAAATTCATTGCGCTTTTTCGGAAATAGCTTTCAAGATGCTGTAAGTGATCTGGCAAAAATTTTTCATAGAGATTGCGCACGCCAAAAAATAGATTCAGCTTTGCCGAAAGACGCATCGCCCAAAGTATAAGATATGTTTGCGCGCCGACCTGGTTTGCGGCGCCCCATGTAAAAGCGACAATGAGCAACCCGGTAACGATGAGCGCGAGCTCGTGGTAAATAATGGCCTGCGTTGCAAAAATAAAACGTTGCGATTCGGTAGCGCCTGCAGGGCAGGGTAGCTTGCGGAAGCCCGTGATGTATCCCATCAGGAAAGCCATTTCTTGCCAACCCCAGATTAAAATCGCGCCAGTAAACGCGCAATATGCCCCCACCATGGTGGGGGTATCGCGCATCACGATCAAGCCAGCCAATGCAGCTAGCGCAACTAGGCTCGTGCCCAGAAAGCTCCAGCGATAAGTCGACTTGGACAAACCGTCAAGATATAGGATGGCTCCAGTGCTGAACCACCAAATAAACAAGGTGAGCAGCACCGGAACGCCATGGACAGTGAACGACATTTAGCTTGCCTTTGAACCGATTTTTCTTTAAGCCCGACAGGCTAACACCATTGAGGATTGCTGATTACCAAGTGGGCACCATCAATACTTGCGGCGGGATTTTGTTGCTTTTGGTCGGTAGCACATACAACCGTGCGAAGGTTGCAGCAGCGGCAAGCGCCCAGCCTGCACCTTTTAGTTTGCCGATGACGCCACCTTGTTTTTTGGCAGCATCGCTCGCCACGCCGATCAAACGCAAACGCTCAAGGCCCGCGCGAAATTTCGGTTGTTCCACGTCGAGCTCAATCGGGAAAACCTGCCGGGCGATTTGCGAGGTGATGTCGAACACTTCGAAATCATATTTGGTCGAATCGAGCCCTAACGCGGCATGCAGTTCCTGACGGTTGTGATCGCGCACATACATGGTGCCGTACACAGCAATCAGGAAAAAACGGATCCACAGCTTGTTTACGCCGGAGAGCAATTTGGGATCGCTGCGCATCATCAGCGCCAATACTTCGCCATGCCGAAACTCGTCGTTGCACCAGCGTTCAAACCATTTAAAAATGGGGTGGAAACGATGTTCTGGGTGGCGCTCAAGCTGGCGGAAAATCGAGATGTAACGCGCATAACCAATTTTTTCTGAAAGGTAGGTTGCGTACAAAATAAACTTGGGACGGAAGAACGTGTATTTTTTTGCGCGCTTCAAAAAGCCCAGATCAACTGCAACGCCAAAGTCACGCAGCGACATATTGATGAAACCCGCGTGGCGTGCTTCATCGCGCGCCATATAGCCCATCGCCAGTTTCAGGTCGGGATTAGTGAATTGTTTTTCCATTTCTTTATACAACACGCATCCTGAGAATTCAGAGGTAACAGAACTCACCAAAAAATCGAGAAACTCCTGGCGAAGTGCCGGTGGCAGATCGCGGATTTCAGAGCTGAACTCCGGTGTGCGCTGAAAATGATCGTGATTGTTATCACCTTCAAACTCAAGCATGAGCTTGTCCCATTCAGCGCGTACCAGGGACATATCCATCTTGTTCATCTTGGCGTAATCCGTGGTGTAAAAGCGCGGCGTCAGCATTGTTTCCTGATTGGCGACAGCCGTGGCATCTTGCGAACTGGCGATCAAGGGGGCGGTAGTTTCCATGCTGCTCTCCATCGGTACTCATTAAAACGGTTTAGCTAATCAGTCGGTCTAATTTGAGCGGCCGGGTTAAATTATTAAATTAACCCGCCGCGTTGGCGATCGCGAGCAGCCGGACGAATGTCTCGCGGTTGGTATTACCGAACGATCCTAAATCGACATAGCGTCCGGTGCTGGGGTCTTCTAGCATCAAGCGGCCATCTGTGTGAGCCACCAGACGAAACGGCGGCCCACTGTCGACACCAATGCGCTTACGCTCACGGGCGAGTCCACGTAGGGTGCCGCGCAAAAAATTGCTGGTGCCAGGCGCTGCGCTATCGATCAATTTATTATGCTTGGCTTCATAAATGAGGATGCTGCCGTCTTTGCCATCTTCAAATCGCAGTTCATGCGAGGCGGTGATGGGAGCGAGTGGCATCTTGTCCATGCCGGAACCGGTCACGCGAACCAGCGCAGTGCCTGCAAGCGCGAGCAATACCAGCAATGATGCCGCCATTATCGGTGAACGCAGAATTGAGTTGCGGCTTGTCATAACAGCTAGGCTGATCATTCAGATTGTAATTTTTAACTACGCAGTTGCGGCCTGTGGCGATTTAGGATTGGCGGTACTAGTTTCTGCCGAACCGGTTGCACGCGCTTCGGTCGAGACGTCTTTCTTTGCAGAAGACTTCAAGGTTTCCAATAATATGTTGGTTAAAATTTCGGCTACTTTTTTCGCATCAGGCACTGCGCGCAACATAGGTGCCGTATCTTTGAGCTGCCATGGACGCGCATGCGGCCATAAATGCAGGTAGGCCAAACGGTCTTCACCGGTCAACGATAATGGCAGGTCGCCAGTGCCGTCTTTATAAAGCTTCAGATCGGCTGACCTTATTGTTTTGAGCGGCACGGTAACTGTGATCGAGAGGGCCACACCGATCCTGAGAAAAACCCGATGGTTGGTGATGGCGTAGGTGGTGCTCTTGGCCATCAACCACGCTACCAGTGTAAACAGCGCCAATGCCAGTAACGATAGCGGTACCAGTCGCGCTGTGGATACCAGCACATCCGCGGTGGGCGAGCCGTTAGCCACCATCCACAAAATATTGAACGCAATGGCGATCGTGAAATAAATCGCCAGTGCTTTTATGTGAAACACACGTAATGCAAAACTTTTCCAGTTAGGTGAATCCAGCCAGATGACGTGTTCGCCCTTGGGTAGCGGCGCGGCGAGATCAAGCGCGCGCTCGATCTCGAAGTTGGTCATCGTGCTGTGTTTCATATCAATGGTTCCTGACGTTGGGCATTAGCGTAAAGTATGCCCGCTGAATAATAGGCTGTAATTTTATCTTCTTCAAGTTTGGTAATTTGAACATCGCTTTTCGTTGCGGGTACGTCAGCAAACTGACTGCCCATGATAGATTGCACAATCACCTCGCCTGACGGGCAATGATTTTGGCCGGGGCGCAATGGTGCAAACATCACATCCATCCATTTCAAGCCGCGATTGGCTTGGATTCGCGCATAGTTGATCGGTAGCAGAACATGGCGTCCACCCAGCTCTTCGCTGAGTTTGACTTCAATGTAGCGGATCACGACCTCGGCACGATCTACCCACACATCGCACACTGTGCCTGCGATCACGCCGTCTGCACCTTTCACCGGCATGCCACGTGGCTCCGGGTCTTGCAAAGCGAGGAAGAAAGTGGTTTCCACACGCAGCGGCACAATTGCGGGCAGGCCTTCAAAAGTGTGTTCAGCAAGATCTTCGCGGTTGGAATATGAGCCAGGGCCAACGCCTGCTAGCAGCGGATTGCCGGTCGGTTCCAGCGGCGAATTTACGCCCCCAGACAGAACCGCGTTGCCGGTAAATTCAGTCTCAAGACGTGGCACGGTAACGGTGCGACCATCATGCAACAGAAATGTTTTTGGTTCAGGCGACGTGAATAATTCATTCTTTGGGCCGCCGGGATGATCAGATTCCAAGGGGTAGCCCTCGCGCTGGCCTTCGCGTTGCAGGTAAATCACAAGCCCAAAGAAAAAAATCCAAAACGCGTAAAGAGCGAGCTGTGCCACGTCGATGTACCCGGTGATTGCGCCTGTACCCATACTTTTCTCCTTAAAAATCTTAGCTTGGAAATTCGGCCAGGCCGAATTTTGATGAAATCGGCTTTTGTGTCCTGGCTCGATTGCGCACCAAGGGGCCGATAGTTGCAAGCGCTACGAACAACAAAATAATTTCAATTAAATATACGACGCCATAACCGGTGGCCGGACCAATCAACACCTCACCAAAAGTCCCCTGTGTTGCAAGCGCCGAAACTCCATCGCGAATGCCGCCACCCATGGCAATCGCGGCACCCGCCGTGCACGCCTGCACGGCACCCCATGCACCTAGCGCTAGGCCGGTGCGCCCTTCGGTTTCAAGGCTCATCGCAGCCGTCAGTGTGCCCACAGAGAACAAACCCCCGCCGAAACCGATCATGGTGCTGCCGAAGCGAAACAGCGTCGCTGAATCGAGTGGGTAAGCAAAAATAACCGCAGCAAATGCGAGCGTGCCCAATAAAATGCCGATACCTGCAACGCGATAAGGGTCCCCGCCTTTTTGCAGCCAGCGCGCAGCAATCGCAAAAGCGACCAGTGCCCCAAGCGCCATCATTGCCGTCAGTGTGGTGGTTGCGCCCACGCCGAGACCCAAAATTTCGCCGCCATAGGGCTCAAGAATAATGTCCTGCATGTTGAACGCGGCTGTTCCTACGCCAAGTGCGATCAAAAACCGGCGTGCACCTTTTTGCTCAATGAAGGTGCGCCAAGTGGTACTGAAATCAGGCTGTGAAAGATTTGCCGCGGTTGCGGCGGGATTGCGCGGCTCTTGTTTCCAAAGTGCGATTAAATTAAGTGCGGCAGTAATGGTGGCCGCGCCTTGAACGACTTTAATCAGACGCAGGGGGGTGAAACTTTCGAGCAGTTGGCCAAATATGAATCCACTCACCACCATGCCCACCAGCAGCATTACGTACATCAACGCCACCACCCGCGGCCGTGATTCCGCCGGGGCTAAATCGGTCGCCAACGCCAGGCCCGCCGTCTGGGTCGTCTGTACACCGGCGCCGACCAGAAGAAACGCCAGCGCCGCACTTGCGTGGCCCACCCATGCCGGGCCCCACGTATCGCCTGACAAAATAATCAAGGCAAATGGCATGATCGCCAAGCCGCCGAATTGCAGTAGTGTGCCCATCCAGATATACGGCACGCGCTTCCAGCCCAACACCGAGCGATGGGTATCGGATTTAAAGCCCACCAGTGCGCGGAATGGCGCAAACAATAACGGTAGCCCCACCATCAACGACACCAGCCAGGCGGATACACCCATTTCAACAATCATGACGCGATTGAGGGTGCCGATCAATAACGCGGTCACCATGCCTACAGAGACTTGAAACAGTGATAAACGCAGCAGGCGACCTAGCGGAAGCTCGGTAGTGGCGGCATCGGCAAACGGCAAAAAGCGCGGGCTGATACGCGTCCACTGGGTCGCAAATTTGCGGCTAAATGGATTCATTGCCGGTTTCATGAACGCGTCAGCTCCATCGCTTGAGAAGTATAAAACCCACTTTTTACGCGATGTGTTCGGACGGGTGTCCAGTCGTGGAGGGCCGGATCTTTGCTCAGCAAACGATATAGATTATTCACACTCACCGGCTCGATCCAGGGCGCACGATTGCTGCGTGGCAATAAACGGCCGATTGCACGCATGGTGGCTAACAACGGTGTTTTAGGTGCAAAGGTAAATAGAATTGCATGCTGGGTGCGCGCCGCGAGCCCGGACAGCACGCGTACTGCATCGGCCTCACGGTAATGAATGACCGAATCCATGCAGACAACGTAATCGAATTTACCCAGTGCAGGGTCAAGCATGTCACCAGACATAAAGCGAATGCTGCCACCGTTTAATTCACTTGGCGCAGGCATCCGTTCCTCAGCTAATTTAACCAGCGTTGATGATAGGTCAATTGCAACCACCTCGGCTCCCCGCGCGGCACACAAGACAGAAAGCGCTCCCGTGCCGCACCCAGCATCGAGCACGCGTGCACCATTTAGGTCTTGCGGCAACCAACCCATCAGCGTGGCGCGCATTTGATCGCGACCCGCGCGCACCGTGGTGCGAATTCTTCCGACTGGCGCAGTGGAAGTGAGCTTAGCCCATGCATCCACTGCGGTGCGGTCAAAATAGGTTTCAATCTCGCTGCGCCGGGTTTGGTATTGCGCCTGGTGATTTGTGTCAGCCATCAATCAAATCCCAACAAATCAAAAATATCACGATCTTTCATCGGCTCGAACGTGAGTGGCTCGGTGCCTGCCCAGAGCGACGCAGCGAGGCGCATGTATTCTTTTTGCACGGCCAGTAATTCAGGGGACTCTTCCATTTCGAACAGCGTGGATTTTTTCAAACGGCTGCGACGGAACACATCCAGATTACCAAACTGCGCCATCGTTTTTAAGCCGACGCGCTCGTTGAATTTGTCGATTTGATCGGTCGCATCGCTGCGGTTCGCAATTACGCCGCCCAAACGCACATTGTAGTTTTTTGATTTCGCATGAATCGCGGCAACGATGCGGTTCATCGCAAAGATCGAATCGAAATCATTGGCAGTCACAATCAGCGCGCGGTCTGCGTGTTGCAATGGTGCTGCAAAACCACCGCACACCACATCGCCCAACACATCAAAAATCACCACATCGGTGTCTTCCAGCAAATGATGTTCTTTGAGCAGCTTGACGGTCTGACCCACCACATAACCGCCACACCCGGTGCCGGCCGGCGGGCCGCCTGCTTCAACGCACATCACGCCGTTATAGCCTTCGAACACGAAATCTTCGAGGCGCAACTCTTCGGCATGGAAATCTACGGTTTCCAATACATCAATCACGGTGGGCACCAAGCGTTTGGTGAGTGTGAAGGTAGAGTCATGCTTGGGATCACAGCCGATTTGTAAGACACGTTTGCCCATCTTTGAAAACGCGACAGACAAATTCGAGGACGTAGTGCTTTTGCCGATGCCGCCTTTGCCGTAGATCGCAAAAACTTTCGCATTGCCAATTTTGATATCCGGGTCAAGCTGGACTTGCACACTACCTTCGCCGTCGCCAGGTTTACCGGCGGATTTCATCGCGCGTTTAATATCTGAAAATGGTACGGTTGCGGTGGTCATGCGGCTACCCTTTTGGTGTTGTCTATGGCAATTGATGGGGAATGTTTGCCCAAGGCGAGTTGCGCCGGAAGCGGCAGCGATTGGACGTTTTGCGGCACGGTATTTTGTGTTTCGTACACACCTTCGAGCCGATCTTCAAGCTCTTCGCCGGCACGACGTAGGGCTTCTAGGGTCGCGGCATCAGGTGACCAATAGTTGCGTCGCTGTGCTTCCAGCAAGCGGTTCGCGACTCTGGCGGAGGCGGTGGGGTTCAACTCGGCCAGACGCTGACGCATTTCGGGATCGAGCATAAATGTTTCGGTCAAATGCTGATACACCCACGGTGCAACTTGGCCAGTGGTGGCTGACCATCCCATTGTGTTGGTGACATGGACTTCAATCTGACGAACACCCTCATAACCATGTTTTAACATACCTTCATACCACTTCGGATTCAGCATGCGTGTCCTGGTTTCGAGCGCCACCTGTTCTTGTAGTGTCCGCACGGTGCCTTCGCTGGCCGTCTGGTCGCCGATATACACGGGTGCTGTTTTGGCGCGAGGCCCTTTAGCACGTTTCACGGCGCGGCTGATACCACCCAACGTATCAAAGTAATTGTCGACGGTGGTGACGCCGAGCTCGACCGAGTCCAGATTTTGATAGGCTAAGTCAACGCCTGCCAATACGCTTTGCAGCAGCTCGCATTGCGGGGATGGCGTGCCTGCGCGGCCATACGCAAAGCTCTTGCGGCGTGTGTAAGTTTCGGCGAGTTCATCTTCGTCGTCCCAACGGCTGTTTTCAACCAGATGATTTACGTTTGAGCCATACGCACCATCCGCATTGCCGAATACGCGCAGCGCTGCGGTTTCTAAATCGCATTCATGTTCAGCTTGATATGCCAGCGCATGTTTGCGAACAAAGTTGCGATCCAGCGGTTCATCGGCGCTAGCTGCCATGAATGATGCTTCGGCCAATAACTTAATTTGCAACGGCAGCAGGTCGCGGAAAATGCCTGACAACGTGACAATCACGTCGACGCGCGGATGGCCTAATTCGTCGAGCGGAATAAGAGTGGCGCCGGCAATACGGCCATAACCGTCAAAACGTGGCTTGGCACCGATCAGCGCCAATACCTGCCCAATGGGGCCGCCCTCAGATTTCAGGTTATCGGTGCCCCAGAGCACCACCGCAATAGTTTCCGGGAAGTCGTTGCCGTCATCCATATGTTTGGCCAACAATCGAGCGGCCTGGCGCGCGCCATCTTGTACGGCGAACGCGCTTGGAATACGGAACGGATCGAACCCGTGGATATTGCGGCCTGCAGGCAAAACATCTGGATTGCGCAGCAAATCGCCGCCCGGCGCGGGACGTATGAAGCGACCATCTAGTGCGCGCATTAACGCGATCATTTCGTGGTTGCCGCTTAAAAGCGTATCCGTCGCGGCCAGTTCCTTGAAGAGCGCGATCATTGTGTCGTCATGCGGCAAATTGGTCGCCGCAAACGCTGCTTCGGGAGTCGCGCCCATCACCATCATCTCCACGCTGACTTTCGGCAGGCGCAAGCCGTGCGCTGCATCGGCCATGGACATCATGGATTCGACACGTTCTTCCAATGACGGCTTGGCTCCCACCACGTGCAGTCCGTGTGGGATCAAGGTGTATTCCAACTCCAGCACGCTTTCATTTAATTTTTCAATTTTTGCAACCGCTTGAATGCCCCATGCCGGCTCTGCGTTCGCTAGGTCAATAACAGCGGCCTGCGCCTGAATCAACTCAGCCAATTGAATTTGCTCCCCGCTGGCGTCGGGCGACAGACTGCGCCAGCGCTCAATGCTTGCTTTCAAGTCTGCCAAGCCAGCGTAAAGCCCAGCCTGTGCAACCGGTGGCGTCATATAGCTAACAAGTGTGGCACCAGCGCGGCGCTTTGCAATCGCACCTTCGCTCGGGTTGTTTGATGCGTACAGATACAGATGCGGCATGTTTGAAATCATGCGGTCTGGCCAGCACGCACCCGACATACCTGCTTGCTTACCGGGCATAAATTCCAACGCGCCATGCGTACCAAAATGAAGCACCGCATGTGCACCGAAATCTTCACGCACCCAGCGATAAAATGCCGAGAAAGCGTGGGTCGGTGCGAAACCCTTTTCGTATAACAACCGCATTGGGTCGCCTTCGTAACCCATCGATGGCTGCACGCCAATAAACACGTTACCAAAGCGCTCGCCAATTACAAAAATCGACGAGCCGTCGCTTTGTTGTTTGCCCGGTGCCGGACCCCACTGCGCTTCGATTTGTTTCAAATAGCGCTCACGTTTTACATGGTCATTCGCCGAAATTTTAGTGTGTACGTTGGCAAACGCACCATACTGTTCGGCGTTGCCATTGACGATGCTCTTGCGCAGGTCATCGACTGAGGCGGGCACGTCGATAGTGTAGCCTTCCGCTTTCATCGTGGTGAGTGTGTTGAACAACGATTCAAATACCGCGAGGTAGGCTGCTGTGCCGGTGTTGCCCGCGTTTGGTGGGAAGTTAAACAGCACAATCGCTACCTTGCGATTTGCGTGTTCAGCCCTGCGCAGCGCGATTAATTTTTCAATCCGTGCTGCAATCATTTCAGCGCGCTCCACGCAACGATGCATGTCGCGACCGGTATCGTTGGCGTTGAAGGTGCAGTTGCGATGACAGCCGGTACAAGCACCGCCCGCAGCATCTGATCGTCCGCCAAATATTGTTGGTGCGGTCGCGCCGTCGAGCTCGGGAATCGCGACCATGATCGTATTCTCAACCGGCATTAAACCTCGCTCGGAAGCGCCCCAGGTTTCGAGGGTTTGAAATTCAACGGGATGGGCGGCGATGTACGGCACATCTAAACGCGCGAGAACCTCTTCAGCGGCTTTGGAATCGTTGTAAGCCGGGCCGCCCACAAGCGAAAAGCCGGTAAGTGACACCACTGCGTCGACGATAACGCGGCCATCTTTGATAAAGAATTTTTCAATCGCGGGGCGCGAATCAAGTCCGGTCGCGAACGCGGGAATAACTTTCAGGCCGCGCGCCTCCATCGCATCAATCACGCCATCATAGTGGTCGGTGTTACCCGCCAGCATGTATGAACGCATCATCAAAATACCGACGGTGCCGTTGGTAGGGCTCTTGACGGTGGGCAGCGGCAACGCCTTTGCATGCTCAGAAATTCGGCCTTCCATACGCGGATGGTAGACGCCGGTTTCAGGATATTCGACTGGCGCAGCAACTTTAAGCGTGCCGCGTAAATGACGGCGCGCGCCATCGGCATACCGATCCACCAGCAGGCGAATCATGTTGCCGATATTGTCTTCTGAACCGCCCAGCCAGTATTGCAGGGTGAGGAAATATGCGCGTACATCTTGAGCCGTGCCAGGAATAAAACGCAGCATCTTGGGGATGCGGCGCAGCATTTTCATTTGTGCTTCACCGGCGGTGCCATTGCCCGGTTTTTTGGTATTGCCGCGCAGCCGCTTTAGCAATGCCATTGGGCCTGAGGCCGTACCGTCCATTTTGAATTTGCCGATGCGCGTCATTTTCATGACCTCAGACGCAGACATTGCGCACACCATCGCATCGCATTGATCGCGGCGGGCAGCGAGTGCCGGCAGCACCGGCAGAAGATGATCTTCCATGAACAACATGGAGGCAATGATGATGTCGCCTGTAGCAATATCTGCCAAGCAACGTTCCAACGCGGCTGGGTCTGCTGCATATTCTGATGCGGCATGGACTTTGAGCGACAGGCCAGGAATCTCCCGCGCAAGCACGGCGCGGGCGCGGGCGGTGGCACTCGCCAGATGGGTATCCATGGTCACGATAACGACCCGAGTGGGGGTGATTTCAGCGCCCGAAATGTGCTTTTGCGTCATACAGCGTCTCCACAGTGATTGTCGACATTCCGCGTTCGTTTGCAAAGCGCTCGGTGTTACGACGCGCTTTTCCGCGCACGAAGAACGGAATCTTGTTCAACTCTTTTTCTGCCTCAACTGCCCAGCCTGCTGCGGCCGGTTTGGTCGACAATGCAGGTGTATGTGCGCTCGCGCCCGCGCCCGAGGGGACTGGTGTCGTGCCAGCGATAAATGCCGCTGTTGTTGTGGCTGATTCGTTTGCCGCTGTAACCATTACGTTTTGCAGTGGCTTGTTTGCTGCGCCTAAATGTGACGGTGCTGCGTCAGCGTGAAATTCATTGTCGCCACGGAACATGCCAATCAGGTGCTCTTCCAAGCCCATCATCAGCGGATGTACCCATGTGTCAAACAACACGCTCGCCCCTTCAAATCCCATTTGCGGTGAGTACCGGGCAGGAAAGTCTTGCACATGCACAGGAGCCGAAATTACGGCACAAGGCACACCAAAACGCTTGGCGATATGACGTTCCATTTGTGTGCCGAGTACCAGTTCAGGTTGTAGTTCCGCGACCTTGGCTTCGACTTCCAAATAATCGTCGGTGATGAGCGCCTCAACACCGTAAATCTTGGCCGCTTCGCGAACTTCGCGCGCGAATTCGCGGCTGTAAGTGCCGATGCCTACGACGGTGAAACCCATTTCTTCTTTTGCAATTCTTGCTGCTGCAACGGCGTGCGTGGCGTCACCAAATACAAAAACGCGTTTGCTGGTGAGGTAGGTCGAATCAACAGACTTGGCATACCAAGCGGCACGCGATGGTGCCCCGTTTAAAACCGGGCTTGCATCAACGTTCGCAAGCTTTGCGACTTCAGCAATGAAATCACGCGTGGCACCGACGCCAATCGGCACCATTTTTGTAGCAGGCTGGCCGAAGGTGCGCGTCAACCAAAGTGCTGCTTGTGAGGCAGTTTCAGGATACATAACAACGTTGAAATCAGCTTCGCCCAAACGCGCGATGTCAGCGGGCCTAGCGCCCATTGGCGCGACGACATTGATGTCTATGCCCAACTGGTTTAATAGCTGGGTAATTTCGCGAACGTCATCGCGGTGGCGGAAACCAAGCGCGGTGGGTCCGAGCAAATTGCAGCGTGGACGCTGACCTTCTGCACGTGCTGCGCGTGGTGTGCCAAGTGCAGGAGCCGAGGGGGCAGCTAATGCCCGAACGATTTGATAAAAAGTCTCGGACGCGCCGTAATTTTCTTTGCGCTGATATGAGGGCAATTCAAGCGGGATAACCGGGATTGGCAAGTTGAGTGCTTTTGACAAGCCACCCGGATCATCTTGAATCAGTTCAGCAGTGCACGATGCACCTACGATCATGGCTTGCGGTTTGAAGCGCAGATAAGCATCGCGCGCGGCGGTTTTGAAAAGCTCAGCCGTATCGCTGCCCAAATCTCGCGCCTGGAATGTCGTATAAGTTACCGGCGGGCGCTTGCTGTTGCGCTCAATCATCGTGAAGAGCAGGTCAGCATAAGTATCGCCTTGCGGCGCGTGGAGCACGTAATGCAAGCCTTCCATTGCGGTCGCGACACGCATCGCACCAACGTGCGGAGGGCCTTCATATGTCCAGACGGTGAGTTGCATGTCAGGCGACCAGGCGCATGCGGCGCACCAAGGGACGGGCAAAAAGTTCAGCCAAATCGGCGGCTTGGTCATAGCCTTGGATGGGAGTGAACACCAATTCGATCGACCATTTGGTGGTTATCCCTTCGGCTTCAAGCGGATTGGCGAGGCCAAGACCGCAGACGACCAAATCTGGCTTGGATGCGCGACAACGATCCAGCTGATTTTCAACGTGTTGACCTTCTGAAAGCTGTACGCCTTTCGGCATTAGTTCTAGCTCGCGTGCCAGGTGTTGTTTATGCAAAAACGGGGTGCCGACTTCGACTAATTCGACGCCCAGTTCGCGAGACAAGAATCGCGCAAGTGGAATTTCTAATTGCGAATCAGGGAAGAAAAATACGCGTTTGCCTGACAACTCATCGCGGTAGCGTGCGACGGCGCGAGTGGCGCGTTCGCGCGCAGCAGCGGTGGCAGAATCAAATGCCGCGCTACTCACGCCCCAAACATCGGCGGCGGCTTTAAGCCACAGAGTGGTGCCCTCTACGCCAAGCGGGAAAGGCGCATCAATCCGGGTAGCGCCACGTTCTTCAAGTGCGCGCGCCGTGTCGGCCAGGAAAGGTTGCGCCAGAAGGTAGCGGGTGTTCTTGCCGACGGGTGCCAAATCAGCGGCGTGGCGGGGTGGAAAGAATCTAACGGGGCCAATATTGAGTGCGGCAAATAAGCGAATGAACTGATCCTCAACCACATCCGCAAGCGAGCCCACCACCATCAGCGAAGTCTCAGTATCAGCAGGCGCTACGGGAAGATCTGGCACCATCGATGCCAGGCATGCATCTTCGCCTTGGGTAAAGGTGGTTTCAATGCCGCTACCGGAATAGTTCAGAACCCGCACATTGGGCGAGAATTTTTTGGATAAGCGGGACGATGCGCGAGATAGATCAAGCTTGATAACTTCAGACGGGCACGAGCCGACCAAAAATAGCAGGCGAATATCGGGGCGGCGCGTCAACAATTGGTTGACGATTCGGTCTAGTTCTTCATTGCAATCCGCCAAACCAGCGAGATCGCGCTCATCAATGATGGCGGTGGCAAACCGGGGCTCTGCGAAAATCATGACGCCTGCCGCGGATTGGATTAAATGCGCGCAAGTGCGCGAGCCGACTACCAGAAAAAAGGCATCCTGAATTTTGCGATGAAGCCAGATAATACCGGTAAGTCCGCAAAACACCTCGCGTTGACCGCGCTCGCGGATGATTGGAATGACGGTGGTATCACCGCAACCTGCTGTAGCCAGTGCTACGCTGGTCATACTGTGACTCCCGCGTTGCCGTTTATAGTCGGCTCACCAGCCGACTGAAGCCGTGCCATCCGCAGCTTCCAAATAAATTGTGTCGCGTTGATCGCATAGGTAGCGTAGGCCGCAAGTGCCAAATACATTTGTTGGCGTTCGTTTAACCAGCCCGTCATGAGCGCTACCAAATAGGCGGTGTGGAGTGCGATCACGATCATGCTGACGGCGTCTTCCCAGAAAAAAGCAGGCGCAAATAAATACTGACCGAACACGACTTTTTCCCAAATCGCGCCGGTAACCATGATGGAGTACAGCACAAACGTTTTAACGACGATGGAGATCGTCGCCGCCGCGAGACCCTCACCGGTTGATAAATAGCGAACAACAAGGCCGACGCTAATGAGCAGCACCAGGAATTGGACGGGAGCCAAGATGCCTTGCACCAGCGTCCAGCGGGTGTTGTCCCGGCGTAAACGTTCCTCTGGGGTGTAGAGAGGTAAGCTTCGTTGCGAATGATTTTTTTGCATCTTGATGTGTCCGAAAATCTATTTGGTCCCCACAAAACAAAATTTAGACGCGTTCGATAAATATGTCAAGTAAAGTTTACGTCAATTTAACTTGACATATTTTTGAAAAAAGCTGTATAAAGTGAGTTCATGTGTTAATGACATCGTGAATTGACTCAAAACATGACAAGCCTACTTGACAACGCGGAATCACAAAGGCCTACTAAAGGCAGACGAATTGCATCGTCATGCCTGCTGGCTGGACAGTGCAAATTTGCGTTTCAGGGGTCGAATGAAGGTTTAAGTACCGCTTCGACGTATAGATGGTCTCGCGCAACTCGTGGTAGTTGGAAGGCGCGCGAAATCGTTCATAGCTTGATTAGGAGGAAGTTTATGGATTTGAGTCAGCAGACCATGGCCCAACCACGTGTGCAGGATGAGGGACTAAGTAAGTCCGAATCCTCCGCTGGAATGGTCGTTCAAAGAAAGTTTTCCCGCGCATCTCCGGGAGTACTGGATATCCGTGCCGATTCGTTATCACGCATTATCGAATCGCAAATTATTCCGCGATTGATGCTGGCGCACCGGTCGGCGCAGGGTTTAGAGCCTTTGCCTTCAGTTGATGCCTGCACACCAGGGCCAAAACAGATCGCAGAATTTGCGACGTTAGTGTTGTCCAGTAACGTGAGGGTTGCGGCGGCATATATTGACGTGCAGCGAGAAAATGGTTTGTCGCTCGAATCGGTTTATATAGACCTGCTATCTCCCACCGCTCGGCATTTGGGCTACCTTTGGGATAACGATCTTTGTGATTTTACGGAAGTTACCGCAGGTCTATGGCGCTTACAACAGTTATTGCACGAATTGAGCCCGGCGTTTCAGGGCAAACTTGCCAATAAGGTTGGTTCGCAATATCCAACAGGATTATCGAAGCCAAAGGTAGTTCGCCGAGCGCTGCTGATACCCGCGCCCGGTGATCAGCACACATTTGGTCTTTTCATAGTGTCTGAGTTTTTTCGGCGCGCCGATTGGGACGTCTGCGGTGAGCTACCCGCCACAGCGGAACAAATGATAAACACTGTGCGCGAAGAGTATTTCGATATGGTCGGCTTTTCAGTGGGTAGTGAGCTGAAGCTTGAAGAATTAAAATTTGCGATCAGGGCGGTTCGCCTCGAGTCACGGAATGAAAATGTTACTGTCATGGTGGGTGGCGCTGTGTTCGCGGCGCATCCAGAGTATGTGAAATTGGTAGGTGCGGATATGACGGCGGCAGATGGCCGTGATGCCGTAAACGCCGCCGAAAACTTAGTCGCGCAATTTGAGGTTAGCAGTTGAAACCGGAGAAACATTGTTGAGGCAGAACAGCAGTATCGTGAATAAGCCGACAGGCTCGACTCCAGAGGCCCTAGCGGCACGCAAACAGGTAGGTTTTTGATGGATCAGCAAGAAACATCATTGAGATCATTCGGCGGCCTGGATGCGGAATCTGTGGCGAACCTCATTTCTGCAGCTGCCGATGTAGCGCTTGTGGTTGACAAAAAAGGTGTGATACGAGATGTATCTTGCGGAAATGATGAATTCGCATTGGAGTCGTGCAAAAACTGGATAGGCCGTTCATGGGCGGACACCGTCACGGCTGAAACCAAGCCTAAAATTGAGGCGCTGCTTCGAGACGCCGAAACCAAGGTTGAGCATAAATGGCGACAAGTTAATCATCCGTTTTCAAAAGGCCCGGATGTTCCGTTTTTGTACTCTGCAGTTCAAGTTGGGAGTGAAGGCAGGGTCGTAGCGTTTGGCCGCGACTTGCGCGCCAATGCGGCATTGCAACAGCGATTGGTCGATGCGCAGCAATCAATGGAACGCGATTATTGGCGTCTCCGGCATGTTGAAACCCGCTACCGTCTGCTATTCCAACTCGCATCTGAGGCGGTACTGGTTCTAGATGCGACCACGCTGAAGGTAGTAGAAGCCAATCCTGCGGTGGGGAAATTGTTGGGTCGCGCCGCTGAAAAATTCGTCGGTCGTGTATTCCCCGACGGATTTGACGAGCAGGGAACGCGCGCCATACAAGATTTGTTTGCGAAGGTCCGAACTGCGGTTGTCGCCGACGAAGTACGCGCAAAAATGGCGGAAAGCGGGCTTGAGTTCAGCATTTCTGCTTCATTGTTCCGGCAAGAGCGTAGTTCTTCATTGTTGGTGCGTTTGGCGCCGGTGTTGGCAGATGCAGGGGGCGCGAGTGTGCCAACCTCAATCCTGCGCATTGTCGAGAATGCGCCCGACGGATTTGTGGTCACCGATCTGAATGGCAAACTGCTGGTAGCAAATCGAGCGTTCATCGATCTGGCGCAACTCGGATCTGAAGAGCAGGCGCGCGGCGAGTCATTGGAACGCTGGCTCGGTCAATCCGGCGTTGATTTTAAGGTGCTCGTATCCAACCTCCATCAGCACGGTTCTGTAAGATTGTTCGCCACCACATTGCGCGGCGAACATGGCTCGATGGCGGAAGTGGAAATATCTGCGGTCGCGGTGCCGCTTGCCGAGCTGCCTTGCCTTGGTTTTACGATACGAAATGTTGGTAAACGACTGGGCGGGCGCGATGTTCGCGCCAGCCGAGAGTTGCCGAGATCGGTTGAACAGTTAACGGAATTGGTAGGACGTGTTTCGCTGAAAGAATTGGTCGTTGAAACCACCGATATGATAGAAAAACTTTGCATTGAAGCGGCGTTGGAACTCACCCAGGATAATCGCGCTGCGGCAGCGGAAATGCTGGGCCTAAGCCGCCAAAGTTTGTATGTGAAATTGCGCCGTTACGGCCTTGGTGATCTGCCCGTTGATGCGGCGGATGTGGATACCCGGCCGAATTAAAGTTCAACCCTACAGCCCACATCGGGCGTCGCTGGCGAAACATATGATAAGCGCTGAAGAAATTGCATCGGCTCGTGCCGAAAGTGTCAAGCCATTGTTAATAGCACGCCCCAGTTTGTCGACGGTAGCAGAATTATTAAAACCGATTACATGGTTTCCACCAATGTGGGCGTTTGGGTGTGGCGTGGTTTCATCCGGCGTTTCGGTGGAAGGAAAATGGCCCGTTATTATCACCGGCGTTGTGCTCGCGGGCCCATTGGTGTGTGCAACCAGCCAGGCAGCAAACGATTGGTATGATCGATTTGTAGACGCAATCAATGAGCCAAAGCGGCCCATTCCTTCGGGGCGAATGCCTGGGCGTTGGGGCTTATATGTTGCCATTGCATGGACTATTCTTTCATTGCTGGTGGCAACCGTGCTTGGCCCGTGGGGGTTCGGTGCCGCAGTTGCAGGGCTGGTGCTCGCTTGGGCCTATAGCGCGCCGCCATTTCGTCTGAAGCAAAATGGATGGTGGGGTAATCTGGCCTGCGGCATTTCATATGAAGGACTGGCGTGGCTCACTGGCGCTGCCGTAATGGTTGGCGGGGCAATGCCGGATGCAGGCAGTATTACCCTTGCCGCTTTGTATAGCCTAGGTGCGCACGGCATCATGACGCTGAACGATTTTAAGTCGGTCGAGGGAGATCTCAAGACCGGGATAGGCTCGTTGCCAGCACGCCTTGGTGTTAACAGGGCAGCGCAAGTTGCCTGTGTAGTCATGGCCGTACCGCAAGCTGCTGTCGTGGCGCTATTGTTGGCCTGGGGACATCCCGTGCATTCTGCCGCGGTCGCGGCGCTATTGTTATTGCAGCTTGCGATGATGCGTCGTTTCCTGGCGGGTCCGGTTGAACGAGCCACTTGGTATAGCGCAATTGGAATTAATTTTTATGTGTCCGGAATGCTGATTAGTGCATTCGCAATTCGCTCCGCTACAAGCCTTGGCGTGACACCATGATAACAACCTCGTTACGAAGCGGCGACCGGCAAACACTAGGTTGGTTGGGCATTGTCCGCTTGGGCTTGGTACAGGCAGCGTTGGGTGCCATCGTTGTCCTGACGACATCAACGATTAACCGGGTCATGGTGGTGGAGCTCGCCTTGCCGGCCATGATTCCAGGCGCACTCGTTGCGCTCCACCATGCATTGCAGTTATTGCGCCCCCGTATGGGCCATGGCTCGGATGTTGGTGGGCGCGGTACCCCTTGGATTGTTGGCGGTATGGCCGTGCTGGCGGTCGGTGGCGTTCTTTCCGCGGTGGCGACCGCAGTCATGGCAACGAACCTCGCAGGTGGCATTGTGTTGGCCGTGCTGGCGTTCGCGTTAATTGGTGCGGGTGTCAGTGCATCGGGTACTTCGCTGTTGGTGCTGGTTGCCAAACGTGTTGCGCCGAGTCGCAAGCCGGCGGCGGCGGCGATTATCTGGATCCTGATGATTTCAGGATTTGTCGTGGCCGCAACAACAGCGGGCAAATTCCTCGATCCTTTTACGCCAGCGCGACTCATTATAGTGACGAGCTGCGTGTCTGCAGTTGCGCTTTTCATTGCGTTGATTGCGGTATGGGGGGTGGAAGGCACGGCTCGTGTGCCGCAAGCAGGAACCGATGCGTCGCCCGAAGCATCAAAACCGTCATTCAAGCGCGCACTAAAAGAAGTTTGGGACGAACCACAAGCTCGTCATTTCACGATCTTCGTGTTCGTTTCTATGTTTGCCTACAACGCTCAAGACCTGGTAATGGAGCCGTTCGCGGGCTCTGTATTTAACTTCACCGTCGGCCAGTCTACCGCGCTGTCTGGACTGCAACATGGCGGTGTTCTGGCGGGCATGATTTTAGTTGGTGCGGTGGCGACGCTGGCGTGGGGCAAAGCGCTCGGATCACTCAAATTTTGGATGGTGTCAGGGTGTATCGGTTCAGGTGTTGCACTGATGGGCTTGGTAATAGCTGGTTCAGTAGGGACAACATGGCCTTTTAGAGCCAACGTTTTTTTACTCGGTTTGGCCAATGGTGCCTTTTCAATTGCGGCAGTCGCATCGATGATGAGCATGGCCAGCGCAGGACGTGAATCCCGTGAGGGCGTCCGCATGGGGCTGTGGGGTGCGTCGCAGGCAATTGCATTTGGGCTGGGTAGCTTTTTTGGCGCGGCTACGAGTGATATTGCCAGATTGCTGTTGGGCTCTCCCGTGGCGGCTTATGCCACCGTATTTGGACTAGAGGCACTGCTGTTTTTATGGGCGGCGGTGCTGGCTTGTCAGATTGGGCAAGTAAAGTTAATAGGCGCCCAGCAGGCAAGCGTGCAAAAAGCGGGTGCGCAGCAAGGTCAGGCCGTTTCAAAATTTAGTGACTCAGCACCAAGTGACTCGCTTGTGGCAAGTCTCACCGGAAGAGGTTGAAAATGAACGAATCACAAATTTATGATGTCGTGGTAGTCGGTGGCGGCCCGTCAGGTGCGGTGGCGGCTTCGGATCTGGCGCGTCAGGGTCACAAAGTCATGTTGCTTGACCGTGCCGGGCGAATCAAGCCCTGTGGTGGCGCTATTCCACCAGCCTGCATAGATGAATTCGCGATCCCGGACGAGCTGATTGTCGCAAAAATTACCTGCGCGCGCATGGTTTCGCCAAGCGGCCAGGAAGTTGACATGCCAATTGGTGGCGGCTTCGTGGGAATGGTGGATCGCGCCACGTTTGATGAATACTTGCGCGAGCGTGCAGCCACAACCGGAGCCACTCGACGCACCGGCACCTTCAGTCGTATTACACGGGCCGGTGCCGACATCAGTACGGACAAAAATGCGGTGTTAAAAAAATTTGCGACTGTGCATTACGAATCGACCGATGCTAGTGGCGTAAAGCAGGCGTCCACTGTGCAAACTCGTCTGGTGATTGGTGCCGATGGCGCAGCCTCTGCGGTTGCTTTGCAAGAGGTAAAAGGGGCGGATCGCGCGCCGTATGTTTATGCTTATCATGAGATCGTGCGGGCACCAAAAAGTGGTGATGGCAAGTTTGATGCGACGCGCTGCGATGTGTATTATCAGGGTCCGGTCTCGCCGGATTTCTATGGCTGGGTTTTTCCTCACGGAGATACCGTCAGTGTGGGCATGGGCACGGCGCAAAAGGGGTTTTCGATTCGTAACGCCACCGGCCTGCTTCGCGAGAGCGCTGGCTTGAGCGGTACCGAAACTATCCGTCGCGAAGGTGCGCCGATCCCGATGAAGCCGCTTAAATCCTGGGATAACGGACGCGATGTCGTGTTAGCGGGGGATGCAGCAGGCGTGGTGGCACCTGCTTCAGGCGAGGGCATCTATTACGCCATGTATGGCGGTAGGCTGGCAGCCGATGCGGCGCACGAGTTCCTCGAAACGGGCAATGTCAAAGCATTGGCAATGGCACGTAAGCGCTTTATGAAAGCACATGGACGTGTGTTCTGGATTCTCGGCATCATGCAGAAATTTTGGTACTCCAGCGATAAGCGGCGTGAGCGTTTTGTTAGCATTTGTCGCGACAAAGACGTGCAGGAACTGACCTGGCAAGCCTACATGTACAAAAAACTGGTGCGCGCAAAACCGATGGCGCACATCCGTATCTTCTTTAAAGACCTTGCCCATCTCACGGGTCTCATCAAACCCTCATGATAGCCTGTAGATGCGAGTTTGACGGGCGAAAAACCTATTGGGGCAGGGCTTGAGTTTTTTTGCGGCAAAGCCAGTTCCTAGCCGCTCAGGCATGCCGATTTTTGTGGCGGTCGCAGTGGCGCTTGCGGCATCAGCAGTAGGTGGGCTTTTGACCGAACTGGGACCGTGGTACTACGCGCTCAAACAGCCGACCTGGAAACCGCCCGATTGGCTATTTGGCCCGGCATGGACGACAATATTTGCATGTGCCGCAATCGCCGGCTTGCTGGCATGGCGCGGTGCTGATATGAGTGCTGATCGGCAACGCAACCGCCAGCTGGTGATCGGATTGTTCGCCATAAATTTCGTATGCAATTCGCTGTGGAGCCTGCTGTTTTTCAAGCTTCATCATCCGGATTGGGCGCTGATGGAGGTTGGATTTTTATGGTTATCCATTGCAGCGCTGATCTGGTTTTTATATCCGTTATCAAAAGCGGCAGGCTTGCTGCTTTTACCTTATCTGCTTTGGGTCACATTTGCATCCGGGTTGAATTGGGCGATTGTGCAGATGAATGCGCCGTTTTAATTACAGCTAACTTCAGACCGCCAAAAGCGGTGTTTTCGTCGCTGTAATTGCATTAACTATTTCCACGCTCTCCCTCACCTCAGCGGGCCCGGCTTCTAAGCTTTGCCATTAAAAATATAAAGCCAATCGACAAATCAAAATGGCCCAACAACTCACCGATCATCCTGACCGATTTGCACTAGCCGCCGAGGTCCACGCGCGCCCATCTGTCGAGCTGGAAACACCTATGCGTGCGAGCTATGTCGCGGTGCTGATTGCGCCGGAAGATCGCCCTTACGAGTTGGTGCATCTGGTCGCATTGTGTGAGCGATTTGCGGTTTCACCGCCGGTTGAAGGCGCTACCCACTTCAACGCGAAAGTGGGCCAGGTTTTGCTGAAATGGGAACGTCACAGCGAATTCTCTGGCTACACTTTTTTTATCCCTAATCTGAGCCCGACGCCTTTCAGCGAACCGGCCTCGGGGTTTCTTCCGGATGGCTGGCTTGAGGGTATACCTGGTCTGCGGGTCGTCGCGGCTCATGCAAAACTCATTTCTGGCGGTGGCCCACTATCAGAGGCCGAGCTTGATACTGCGTTTGCGGGCAACACACCTGTCGGTGGAGATATTGGTGAGGGCGTTGGTGTGGCCTACACCGATTTCAAAATTCATAAAGACGGCTATTCTCGATTCGTCTTGATCAATCGAAATTTATCGCCGGGGCAAGCGGGTCGGATGGTGCAGCGCTTGTTCGAGATAGAAGCCTACCGAATGCTGGCGTTATTAGCGCTGCCCATTGCCCGCAAACAGGCGCCACAGGCGCTGACGATAGAGCGGGCGCTATCGACCGTTACCGATGCCATTGCAAGTGGTTCCGGCAGTGACGAAGCTCAATTATCGGATCTGATAAAGCTTGCTGCCGAAGTGGAGAGTGCGCTCGCGTTCAGTCAATTTCGTTTTGGTGCCAGCCGTGCATATTACGAATTGGTGATTACGCGGATCGGCGAGCTGCGCGAACGGCGATTACCCGGCATGCAGACGATCAACGAATTCATGACCCGTCGGTTAGCACCTGCGGTCGCAACGAGTGCAACAGTTTCACAGCGTTTGCGCGATTTGTCAGAGCGTATCGCCCAAACCAGCGGCCTTTTATCCACTCGCGTCGATATTGTGCGGGAGAAGCAAAATCAGGCATTACTCGCATCGATGGAGCGACGAGCGCGTTTGCAATTGAGGCTTCAACAAACAGTCGAGGGATTATCCATTGCCGCGATCACTTACTATGTTGTCGGTATTGTTGGCTTTGGCGCAAAAGCCCTACAGGCGGCGGGACTGCCCATTCACCCGGAAGTCGCGGTGGGGGTGGCGATTCCTATTGTTATCGTGGTGGTTGCGATAGCGCTTAAGCGCGCGCGACGAAAGTTAACCAGTTCAGAAAAAACCAGTAAAAGTGCGATTCAAGGCGATGAGTAAGTTATTTACAACAGGATTAATTGCCGACGTGATGTTGGTATTTATGCTCATCGAGGCCGTTTGTCTGTTGGCATATTTTTTCAAAACCGGACGCGGTCTGGCACCGTTAGCCGTGTTTTGGATGTTGCTTCCAGGCACGTGCCTGGTGCTGGCCATTCGTGGTGCGTTGGTGGGTGCTCAGTGGGGATGGATTGCCTTGGCTGTTAGTGTTTCGTTGTTGGGCCACGTCGGCGATTTTCGCCAGCGCATAATCGGTAAACGTTGTTAGACAACGTTCGGCGGCGGACCAAGCGCAACCACGCTTCGGTTATTTTGACCGCATTTTGCGGCGATTGAAGACTACGAAGGCAAGATCAAAAATATTCTTCTCATCTTTCAAGCGCACTTCACGAGATTGTTGTTCCCAAATAAAATCGTCAATTGAAGGGAAAAAAGTATCGCCCTTCAAATCAGCATCAATTTCTGTAATGTAAAGCCGGTCTGCTGCACCAAGCGCTTCGACATAAAGCGTCGCCCCGCCAATCACGAACGGATTATCAGCTTCGCAAAGCGCCAGCGCATCGCCGAGCGAAGCGGATACTTCAATACCTTCCGCCGCAAATGTTATGTTTCGGCTCACCACAATATTTCGTCGATTCGGTAATGGTCGGCCAATCGACTGAAACGTTTTACGACCCATAATAATCGGGTGGCCCGTGGTGATGTGCCTGAAATAAGCCAGCTCGGCAGGTAAATGCCAAGGCATTTTATTTTCGTAGCCGATTACGTGATTTTTTGCGACCGCAACAATGAGTGACAACATGGTCAAGCGATATTAAGCGCTAAACCGCGATCGGCGCTTTGATAGCGGCATGCGGCTGGTAGCCGCTTAAAACGAAATCATCAAAACGAAAATTAAAAATACTATCCACTTCGCTGTTTAGCGTCATCTTGGGTAGTGCACGGCATTCGCGAGACAATTGTTCTTGCGCCTGGTCGAGATGATTGACATAAAGGTGTGCATCGCCGAGCGTGTGCACAAAATCGCCTGCTTTGAGCCCCGCAACTTGGGCAATCATCATCGTCAAAAGCGCGTAGGAGGCGATATTGAAAGGCACCCCAAGGAAGATGTCCGCGCTGCGTTGATATAGCTGACAGGAAAGCTTTCCATCGGCGACATAAAATTGAAAAAATGCATGGCACGGCGCAAGCGCCATTTTGGAAATATCGGCGACATTCCATGCGGACACAATCAGGCGACGCGAATCAGGGTTACTTTTGAGCTGCGATATCAGCTCGCTAATTTGATCAATGTGCCCTCCATCCGGGGTCGGCCAAGATCGCCATTGATAGCCATAAACGGGACCTAACTCACCGCTTGCATTTGCCCATTCATCCCAAATCGTCACGCCATTTTCTTTAAGATAGCTAACGTTGGTATCGCCTTTCAAGAACCAGAGCAGTTCATGAATGATCGATTTAAGGTGCATTTTTTTGGTGGTAACGAGCGGGAACCCTTCGCCCAGATCAAAGCGCATCTGATAACCAAACACTGAAATAGTCCCGGTGCCGGTGCGATCCGATTTTTTGACGCCATGTTCAAGTACATGGCGCATTAACGCTTGATACTGCTTCATTCGACTTTACGTTAATTGCTTTAAGTGTGACCCCGCGCCCAAAAAAAATTTACTATCTGGCGTAGAGCCTGAGGGCAATAAGAGCTTACGGATTATAAATTAAAGCGACTTGCTTATCTAAGTGGCGCTCTGCTTTTGCGCAAAAATTACCCAAAGACTGGCTAAATCGCTGGCACCGTCAGTGCCTTGAACCGATTTCAGTGTTTGAATACCTTTGGCTTTTTGCCCAGATTGAAGGAGCGCAATGCCTAACAATAGTTTTGCATCTTCGGGCCGTTTGAGCCCGCCTTTGCTGATCCCTGCCTCAATCATTGGGACGCCTTTTGCAGCCTGTCCGCTGGTGACTAAATTGTATCCCAGCGTGACGAGCGAGTCGCCGGTTCTGGCGGCGTTAGCTTCGTTCTCCTCTTTGCCAGAAGCAATCGACTTTTGGTTTTCACTGACTTGCTTTTCAGTAAGGTCGCGCAATCGCTTTTGGCGATCTACTTCTGCGCCTTTGCCGAGAACCCCTGTTTTATAACCTTCATCAACAATTTTTTTAGCTTCCGAGGGGTAGTCTGCTTGAAGCGCAAGCTGTGCCATTTCCATATAGTCGCTAGGCGTAGTCAAATTACCGGTCGCAAATTTAAGTCGATAGACATCCAGAGATAGCCGATCTGAGAACCCGGGCTTGTTCTGCAGGCGTGACACGACGTCAGCCCAGAGGGATTTTTTAGGATAATAGTTGAGCAACTTCTCAATTGTTGAAATATAGCCCGAGGAGTTTTTCTGGCGTAGGTAAGCGTTGGCGAGTAACTGTAGTTTCTCCTCTGAAGGCGTACGGCCCGCTTTTTGGTCGGCTTGAATGTCGGCTAGAGACTCCTTCGCGGTATTGGCAAAGTCGCCGCTTTGGAAATACGCTTGAATGAGCAGCGTGCGCGTCTGACCTCCGCTACCGCCGTCGCGCGCGTAACGGTTTGCCCATTGAATTGCGGCGGGATAATCGCGGGCGCTGTAGTGCATGCCTACCAAGGCTTCAATCATTTTTAATTGCGTGCCCGCCGGTGCTTTGCCGGAAGCTACAACTGCTTCAAATGAACGCATTGCCGTGGCACTATCACCGGCACCCGCAGCGGCGGAGCCGCGCATGCTGTCGATGATAAAGTTTTCTTGGGCAGTACGATTGGGTGCAGACTCAGCTTCACGAATTTTTGCCAGCGCATCTTTGAATTTGCTTGCGCGAATCAGCTCTTGTGCGGCCTGTAACGGTTTACCGATTTCGGGTCTTACTGATTGGGCATGGGCTGTCGAACCCGACAAGCTCGCAATCGAGGCACCAGCAGCGATGGCAGCGACCATGATTGCAACCCGCGCGCGCTGAAAAAAATCGGCTTTAGTCATAAATTAATTTCCCAAAAATAGAGGACAAAACGGCATGAGAAGCGATTAAACGAAATTGGTAAACGTTTAGATGACCGGCTCAGTGCCAGAACATCTAAATTGCATCTTTAATGAGCATCGGCGGTGTCCCGAGTGTCGATCGCGCGAGTGAATACGGATACGACCGGGATACAAGAAAGATACAAAAAGGATGCAAAAGGGGACCGATTAAATAGAAAACGCGGCAAGTAGCCGCGTTTTCTAGTGGGACAATTATTTGACGAACTGCTCGTTACCAACAATGCCCAGCTTGGTTACGCCTAAGCGCTGAGCTGACGCCATCACCATTGCTACTGATTTGTACTGCACCAGTTTGTTGGGGCGTACGTGGAATTCAGGCTGAATCGGTTGGGCAACGATTTCTTTAATTTTTGTTTCCAGTTCCTGACGACCTGAAACGGGAACCGCATTCCATAAAACAGTGCCGTCAAAATCAATGTCAACCTGTACGACCACCGGCTCGACCGGCGGAGGCGGCGCGGCATTGGGAATCGGCATGTTAAGTTTCACAGCATGGGTTTGTGGTGGGATCGTGATAATCATCATAATAATCAACACTAACATCACGTCGATAAGAGGCGTAGTGTTGATTTCCATCATTGGCGCGGCTTCTTTACTAGAATCGCTAGAGCCTACGTTCATGCTCATACTTTTATCCTTTATGCTGCGTGGTTTTTACAATTACGCAAAGTGCTCAAACCTGCATTTAGATTGATGCTGTCAGGCTGTAAGCCTCAAGCTTACTGATTAAGCGGAGGTGCCTGAGTGATAAATCCGACTTTCAATATGCTGGCACGCTGTGCGGTATAAATGACGCGCCCGACAGATTCATATCGCGCATCACCGTCACCGCGGATGTGTATTTCCGGCTGGGGAATTTTAACAGCAGCGGCTTTCATCTTTTCAAACAGTACATCCGTATCTGGAATGAGCTGCATATCCCAGTAGATATCGCCGTCTTTGCCAATCGAGATAACAATATTTTCTGGCTTGGTGATGGTCACCACATTTTTCTCTTCAGGCAGTTTCACCTTTAAAGTTTGCAGCACGACCGGTGACGTAATCAAAAAGATGATGAACAGCACCAACATAATATCGACCAAAGGTGTGGTGTTGATGGCCGAGATCACCTCGTCATCGTCACCATCTGAAGCTATGTTCATTGCCATGTAAAACTCCTGCTTATGGTTCTGTTTATTCCGTCATCAACGGTGCTGCATGGCCGTTGGTGACGGAGCAGCGTAGATAAATCGTCGGCTGCAGCCGCAAACAATTATTTGGCTTTGTTGCCTTGGCTCATCAATACGGAATGTAAGTCTGAACTGAATGCGCGGACTTGTTCCATCGCTGTTTTGTTACGGCGAATTAGCCAGTTGTAGGACAACACGGCAGGAACGGCAACAGCCAAGCCGATAGCCGTCATGATCAGTGATTCGCCAATAGGGCCGGCGACTTTATCCAATGATGATTGGCCCGATTGACCAATGGCGACCAGTGCGTGATAGATACCCCAAACCGTACCAAACAAACCTACAAATGGTGAGGTAGAGCCAACCGTTGCCAGGAATGCAAGCCCATCGCCCAAACGGCTATTGACGTTGTCGGTTGCACGCTGGATGGACATCGTCACCCAAGTATTGAAATCAACATCGCCCATCAGGCCGCTGTGGCGTTCGGTTGCTTTCAAGCCGCCTTCAGCAATGAAGCGAAATGCGCTGTCTTCGTGAAGTGTGCTCATGCCCTGCGATAGCGAACCCGCATTCCAGAAGGTTTCTGTAGCCGCTTTTGATTCTTTCATCAGGCGACGCTGCTCAAAGAATTTTACAATCAGGATGTACCAGCTACCCATCGACATCACCACCAAAATGAACAATACAAACTTGGCGACCATATCGGCCTTGTCCCAAATTGCCTTCATGCCCAAGCCTTCGCTCGCGGCAGCAGGCGCTGCGACCGGTGCGGTCATTGCGGCTGCCGGCGAAGGTGCGGCTTCAGCAGGCTTTGCTGCATCCGGGGCAGGCGCTTGCGCTGCGGCGGGTACGGACTGCAGGGAAACGACTGCCGTCATGACGGGTGCGCTGAAAATGACTGCCGCAACCAGCACTGCGGAGATACGTTTGATTAAAGCCATGATGCCTCCAATGAAAATAACATTTGACGAAGAATGAAATAGAAATTATTCGCTACCAACCGAAGCCAATGCGATAGTTTACTGCCCTAATAAAGCTTCCTTGACAAATTAATCACTTAATTTGAATGAGAACGGTACTTGCACACGGACGTCTCGGCCCTGCGCATTGCATTTGAACAGCCGCACTGAATTGATCGATATCGAATTAAACGCTCTGTTTGACGAAGATATGACTTCCACATCTTTAATTTCGCCGTTTGCGCCGACTGTAGCTTCAATAAGCACCTCTCCCTGTAGGCCATCTTTGCGGGCTTGGGTCGGATATTTGATATCAGAGCGAATTTGCTGCGAATTCGGACACGCAATACCCACGCTTACCGGTGCAGGTGGTGCGATAGGCGCGGGTGGCGCAGGTGGCGTAGGTGGCGCAAACACGGGCGGCGCTACCACGGTCGTATTTTGTATAACCGGCGGCTGCAACTGCTGCTGTATCTGCACTTCAGGCGGCGGTACAAAGGTTTGCACCACCACCACTTGCTTTGGCGGCGGCGGTGGTTCGAGCGGCGGCGGCGGCGGTTTTGGTTTCTCCACGATAATAACGGCTTCAGTCTCGGGCAATATGATGCGGACGGCCTTGGTCGCAAGCCCTGACGCAAGTGCCCAGCCCAATAAGATGTGCAAAATAATGACAACACCGATGCCGACTGCGTGTTTGCCAGGCTGGCGTTGTTGCTCTGCGTAACCCATTCAACTACCTCCACGTGCAACTATTTACGGGCATTCAAAGCAAGTATGACGGCTTTGAAATAAAGGCGAGAGTATATATTGTATTTTCCGCAGGTGCAGTAATCTGGCGAGACCAAATCACCTGCATACAAAATGACGTGTAACTTTATTACGGAAACGAAACGTCTGACGGACCAAAATTACTTGCTCGAAAAGTAAACTGAAAAGGTAACGCGTTACCTTCTGACGAGCTTGCGTTGATCGCTGCCATTCGCTTCAAATTGCGTATTTCTTTAAAGCATTTTTCTTACCAATAAAGCGATCATAAACAAATTACCCATGAATATGCAAACAACATCTTTGCCAGACGCTCGAGCGCTTGCCGAATCAGGTATCAACGCGTTACGTAACGGCGATGCCATTACCGCACGCCGATTATTTGAGAAAATTATCGCTCACGGCGCGGCTGACGCGTCAGCATTCTTAGGCTTGGCTTACGCTTGCCGACGTCTCAATGATGCGACGGCAACGCTTGCTGCTGTAGATAGTGCGTTGGCGCTTGAGCCACAAAATATTCGCGCGTTGATATTCAAGGCCGATCATATGACCGCCAACGGCGGAGACCGCAGCGCCGCGGCGTTCTACCTTGCGGCAGTAAAAGCATCGGCGTCAATTGAGGCGCTGCCGGCAGATTTAGTGAGTGACATCGAGCGCGCCCGCGCGATGTGCGAGCGCGTGGTCACCGCATCGGAATCTTTTTTACGTGATCGGCTGATGCAGCAGGCCATGCTGGATGATCCATCCGGCGAGCTTGCTTCGCCGCGTTTTGAGGAATCGCTCGACCTATTGTTTGGCCACAAACAAGTTTTTTTTCAGGCACCTCGCTATTATTTTTTTCCCGGACTTCCACACATTCAATTCTATGACCGTCGCGATTTCCCATGGCTGGATGCGGTTGAGACGGCCACCGATGACATGCGCGCCGAATTGATGGAAATCATGCGTCAGCCGGATGCATTTGCACCCTACGTTCAGGCGAATGCAAATCGTCCGCACAACCCACAAGCCGGGATGTTGAATAACCCCGATTGGAGTGCGTTTTACCTTTGGAAAGACGGTAAAGTTGTTGCCGACAACGCGGCGCGTTGCCCGCGCACAATGGCAGCGCTTGCCAATGCACCAATTTCGCGCGTCGGCAATCGCTCGCCGTCAATCTTGTTTTCGCTGCTGCGTGCTGGCGCGCACATCCCGCCCCACAACGGGCTCGTCAACACGCGGCTCATTTGTCACCTCCCGCTGATTGTCCCGGGGCAATGCAGGTTTCGTGTCGGCAACGAAACCCGCGAATGGGTTGAGGGCAGGGCGTGGTGTTTCGACGACACCATCGAGCACGAGGCGTGGAACGACAGTGATCAAACACGGGTAATTTTACTGTTTGAAATCTGGCGGCCAGAACTCACCATGCGCGAGCGCGAGCTGGTGAATGCGATGTTTGAAGCCATCGATGCGAAAAGCGGCGTCAAGCCATCGTGGGAGATTTAATCGCGTGTGGTTTATGATCATCGCGGCAAGTTATTTATAAATCCCCTTGAAACTCTAGGCTTGGTGGGCTGTTTGAGGCATAAATGCTCCACATCGTCGGCCAGCTCTAAGGTTTGTGGTGAAGTAATTGGTAATATCCTTATCCTTATCCTTATCCATGGCCATATAAAAATGTTGATTTCAAAAATGAAAAATAATAATTTATGACTACTACAGAAATTAATTTACTGGCTGACCAAGCGGTTCTGGCGGGCCACGCGGGTCGTGATCAAGATGCTGTCCGACTCTGGCGCCAGGTCTTGGGCGCTGAGCCCAATCATGTGCCGGCCCTGACCGCACTCGGCCAGCGCGCATTTCGTGCGGGCGATTTGCCTGCCGCACACGCGGCTTTTAAACTTCTGGTCGAGATCAATAGCAACGACTTACAGCAATGGATTAATTTGGCCTTGATTTGCCAAGGTTTGAAAGATGAGGCAGGGGAAGAGCGCGCTATTAAAGGCGCATTGACCGTTGATGCGATGGATTTGGTCGGCTTGATTCTGCGCGCCAATTTGCTGGAGCGACAAGGCAAAACCCACCAAGCGGCAACCGCTTATGGTGCCGCCGCAACCGTGTCGCCGCCAATGGACAGGCTCGCTCCCGACCTGCGGCCCGCGGTGTTGCACGCCATGGCTCACCGCGACCTGTATCAGAAGAATTTTGGGACTTTTATGGACCAATATTTAGCGCCACACTATCAATCATTCAGCAGCGAAAAGCTTGACCGGTTTCGTGATTCGATTGATATTCTCGTCGGCCGCAAGCATCGCTATGAATCGCTGTCGATGATGTATCACTACCCACGGCTGCTGCCAGTGGAGTTTTTTGAGCGCGTGGAATTTCCTTGGCTTGATCGGATTGAAGCCGCGACTAGTGTGATTCGCGACGAGTTTTTGCAAATTCTGCGCGCCGATTCTCACGAATCTGACGGGTTTGGCGCGTCTGGTGGGGCTAGCGAGAGTGGCTTCACGCCATACATCACTTATCCGAACGATGTGCCGCTTAACCAATGGGCAGAACTCAATAATTCGCCGAGCTGGAGCGCTTTTCACCTCTACAAAATGGGTGAAATTGTTGCCGAAAATGCCGCGAAATGCCCTCAGACCATGGCGTTGCTCGGTTGCGCCCCCACCCCGACACAACCGGGCCGCACCCCTGCCGCGATGTTCTCATTACTCAAACCAAAAACGCGAATTCCCCCGCATACCGGCGTGTCGAATGTGCGATTGGTCACGCATGTGCCGCTCATTATTCCTGAAGGGTGCGGCTTCCGGGTCGGCAACACCACTCGTCAGTGGGCGCCCGGCAAAGCGTGGGTGTTCGATGACACCATCGAGCATGAAGCATGGAACGACAGTGACCAGCTTCGCGTGGTGTTGATATTCGATATTTGGCATCCGCAGTTGAGCGTGGCCGAGCGGGAAATGATCGCTGCCATGTCGGCGGGGCTCAATGCGTTCCAAGGCCAAATTGGCGGTTTTGATTTATAAACCCGAGGAGGGACGGGCAGCTTGGGACATTAGCATTCTTTAAGGCCTGCCAAACCTAGTATTTAGATTATGGGGACGAAAAAAAAACGGCGGGCCTTGGCCCGCCGTTTTTATAACTGCTTTGCTACAGGAGTTAGAATGCTGCGGTCACGTTAAAGAAGAAGCGGCGACCCAGTGCATCATAAACCTGCGGGTAAGTATTACCGTTACCCACGCCTGCGCCAACCAAGCCGCTGAGTGGCGGATCGCGATCAAACACGTTATTGACACCCGCACGCAAGGTAATCTTCTTGGTAAGCGTATAAGCTGCGGCCAAGTCGAGGTAGTTTCTTTCGCCCAGCGTGCGGTCTTTATCAGCGATACCGGAATTGTTCAGCAATGGATTATCGCTGATGCCTTCTTGCGAAACTTTACCGATATGACGCCATGTGGTTGCTACGTCAAGACCCCATGGTGTTTCCCATGTGGTGCGGAACTTATGACGCCATTCCGGGGTAGGAACGCCGCAGTTTGCGCCATGTAAGCCCACGCAGTTGTAAGCACCCAAACCAGCGACTGGCTCTGATGTTGCATCCTTCAGATAAGTGCCGGTAAGGTTGAATTTTAGGCCACCAAAAGCGGGAAGCTTTTGAACATAATCCAAGCTAACATCAATACCCGCTGTTTTCAATGCACCTAAGTTCTGGTTCGTGGAAATAATCTGGCCTGCTGGCAAAGCCCATAGCGTACCTAAACGATCACGGCGAACCAAATCACAAAACGCAGCTGAACCAGTCTGCAAGCACTGGCTCAGAATGGTGCCGGGCGGGGCAACACCGATCACTTTGGTTACTTTGATATTAAAGTAATCAATCGAAGCGCTGAAGTTTTTGCCCACTGTGAATACAGTGCCGAAGGTGTAGCTGTCTGATGTCTCGGGTTTCAACGCTGCGTTGCCGCCTTGCAGATAGTTATATTGACCGGCTGGGCTGTCCAGAAGCGCTGAACCATACTGGGCAGCAGTCACGCCAGTGCGTGCGCACTGAGCTGCCGTGGCTGTTTGTGACGGGCCACAAGGATCTGCCGGCAAGTCAAACAGCGCCACGCCTTGAGCCGTGAACAAGTCGATCACGTTAGCTGCACGAACCGCTTTTTGGCCGCTGCCGCGCAAACGAACTTGTTTGACTGGAGCCCATTCAATACCCAAGCCATAAGAGTCTGTCTTTTGGCTCGTGTTGTAGTCAGAATGACGGAAGCTGCCGTTCATGCTCAACAAGTCCGCAAAGTTTTTGCCTTCAATCAATGGCACCCGAACTTCACCGTAGACTTCCTTAATGGTGTATCCGCCACCCAAACCGATTGTGGGTCCGCCCTGACCAGCCAAGTCGCCGGTTGAAAATGCCGAATCGGTATCCAGCTGAAGTCGTTCAGTACGGCGCTCAAGACCGAATGCAACACCAACGCCATTTTGAGCAGACGGCAGTTTCAAACCATAGTTACCCAAATCAGCGCTGACGTTAGCACCCTGAACTTTTTGCTCGGTGAAACCCTTTTGGAACCCAGGAGTTGCCAAGTAAGCGACTGAAGCAGGGTTGATTTGTCCCAGTGCCCAGATGTTGTACGGGACGCAACCTGGCGCACCTGAACGACACACGATGTTGCCCGTTGAATCACGTACAGCATCAAGCGCTAACGCGGTACGTGCAATCGAAAAGTCGTTCTTGTAAGTTTCTTGGTACACAACTTTGCCAGATTGCGCAAAGACATCGTAATTCCAGAATTTGGCGAACTCGCCTTTGATGCCGATAACGGTACGATATGAAGTATGACGAATATCGTCTTGACGGCCACCGCCTTCAACGTTGCGACGGAAAATCAAAGCATCTGCCGTGCCGGTAGTACCTGTACAGCCTAATGCAGTACGCCAAGAGGCTGACAAGAATGGATTTTCACACTGAATAGCATTGGCGCCAGATGCGTCATAACCAAACAATCCACTAGGTGCAATCTGGGCTACAGTGCGGTCATCGTGAAACGAAAACTCGGAGTACAGTTTTGCGTTATCGAACAAGTCATAATTTGCAGATGCGTTGAAACCATAACGCTCCGATGGACGCTGGAAGTAGTTCAGCGGGCCAAAGTTGTATTGGTCGTTAGCGGCGACAAAAGGGCGAACATTGCCATCTGCATCGGCCACTGTGCGGTTACCGGCTGCAACAATAAAGCGGCCGGGGAAGCTGGTACTCGAACCACCGCAGCGGAAGCCGGCGGGCAGCGTAATACCGTTTGTGACTGAGGTCGTGCTGCGCGTGGCGTTGCCAGCTGAGCAAGACGTGAAATCGCGCTCCGACTGAAGCAACGCATCTTCCTTCTTGTAGTTAAAGAAGACCGTCGCGTTACCTTTGCCATTTGCGAAGTTGCCACCCAGCAACATGCTCATATCGAAAATCTTGCCGTCAGCGCTTTTGTTGTCGGGAATTTTAAATTGGGAAGTATTACTAATCGCGCGCGCGTTAATGACCTCGGCTATACCTGAGTGATCGTGTTGCTGATGATTGTTGAAACTTTGATTCACTTCAAATTGGGCGCCTTCGAACTTATCATTCAAGATGAAGTTGACCACACCTGCGACAGCATCAGACCCATAAATGGCCGATGCGCCGCCCGTCAGAATCTCAACGCGCTTAATCAGCGGAGCCGGAATCTGGTTCAAGTCAGCGGCATAAATGCGCGGGCTACCCGCGGGCAAGCGACGACCGTTCACTAATACCAGCGTGCGGGATGCACCTAGCCCGCGCAAGTTAACCGTTGCCGTCCCGGTCGATCCATTCGAAACGTTACCGCCTTGATCCGCAAATACTTGCGGCAAGTTGTTTAACAGATTCTCAACCGAGCGCAGACCATCCACTTTGATCGACTGCGCGTCAAGCGTGGTGATTGGGCTGGTACTTTCGAGGTTGGCGGCAGGAATACGTGAACCTGTCACTTCAATTTTTTCGATTTTTTCAGGCGTAGCAGCCGGTGTTTGCGCGTATGACTGTGCCACCATCAGCGATATTGCAATGCCGGTCGCGATCACGCACGGCTTTCTGGTAAACGCCATTGTGGGCTGTTTATTTTTACTCATCGATGTCTCCTAGTAAGATTAAGTCGAGTGAAATATCCGAAGTGTCTCGGGGGCTGCCAAAACATAAGCTTTTTGATTTTTATGCAAGCTAAAACGTCAATATGACCAGTGCATTGTCACTGTTACGTTTATCTAACTCGCATCAAATAATGGACGCATTAAGGCACCGTCCAAATAAACTTACACACGAAGCAGAGAATACCCGTATTCAGCTATCGGCGAAGTCCTACATGCCGGTTCTTTGGCGAACTGTTGCAAAGCTGCAACAGTTCGGTGCCGACTATGCTTTAAAGCTTGTGCCAGGGGACTAAGGGCAGGGCGGGCCAGGCAAGCACAAATAATAAATCCTCAAATGGAGAAGCCTAGAGGCGTAAAAAAGCCCCGCAGGATAAATCCTGCGGGGCTTTTTGCGGAGGGTATTCTTACAGTTTACGGCTTAAAGTTGTATTCTAAGCTGAACATGAACGAAATCGGTGGAGTATATGACAGTACCGATTGCGACGTGCTTCTCACCGCGCCAGACCCAGTGTTGCGACGCTCTTCAACGTTTTGGATAGTTTGCTTGTTAAAGACGTTGAATACGGTTGCCTTTAAAGCCAAGCCTTTAACAACAGCTGGACGATAGGCCAGATTCAAGTCAAGGCGCGTATCCCATGGCAGCGTGCCCTGCGATCCGCGTGGCGTTGCCGCGCCATTATTGGTACCGAAAGCGCCCAGTGATGGTGCCTTGCTGCAGAAGAAAAACGCCGAACCATAATCTTGCGGATTCGTCGATGCGTTGGTCTGCAAATTATCCGGCAGGCTGCCAATACAGTTCTTCGGACGACCTGATGCAATCAAACCATTGGCACCAGCAGTCCACTCCGAGGAAACTTCATAGAAGCCATAGGCCTTGATCTGATGCCTGCGATCATTTGGCAAACGGCCATACGAATTAAGGGTGATTTCCGGGAAGTCAAAAGCCTGTGTCGTTGCAACGTCGGCTTGACCGATATCAGACAAAAGCTGACCTTCGGTATTGCCCTTGCTGGCGGACCAGGTGTAATTGACCTTGCCATACCAGCCATTGCGGAAAGGATGCTCTAAATAAAAGTCAAACGCCGTATAAGTGCGCTTTGCTTTCGGAAAGCCCAAATCCTTTGCGGTGAGATAAATGTTCTCAAGCTTGCCGGTTCCAGTAATATCAATCGTGAACCGGTTGTCATACCCCGGGTTGAACAAAGCACACTGAAATGCAAAGTTTGACGCATCAACACCGTTTCTCGCTGCCCAAGCATCAAAAGGACGTTGATCACAGAAATCATCAATTGTGTTGCGCAACACGCGGTACGTTGCTTTGCCGCCGATATTTAGCGATGGTGACCAAGCTTTGTCGAAGCCTAATGTCATTTCGTCCTGATAGTGAGCTTTCAAGTCAACAGCAGCCACCTGACGCGGATCCTTCGCCTGACCAAATTCGTTGTTGGCCGATATCACACCGCTTAATGGAACGAGGCCAGTAGGCGCACCAGTAATTGGATCAACACCGTTGTATCCAAAAAACTGGTTGGTATTGAGCGAACTACCGGCTCCGCGGACAGCCACGTTTGAAGGTATTTGTAAATGGTAGCGGCCGAGCGTGCCGTAAATCTTTAGGGAGCCATCGCCTTTGGCGTCCCACGCGGCGGCCAAACGAGGAGCTAATTGATGACGTTGTTGAACGTACACCTGGTTATCGCCGTTGTAGTTCGAGAATTGCTCGTTACGCAGGCCCAGTGTCAAGAGCAAGTTGTTGGTGAACTGCCATCTGTCTTCAATAAATTGGGCGGATTGTTTAACCGATGGCTTGGTTGCGGTGTTGGAAAAAATTCTTTGGACAAAGAGTCCTTGTGCGCCTGAAATCGTGCCTGACGCTGCAGGCGAAATGGTCGCTCCGGGCGCAATTGTGTTCGGATTTCCACCGCTATTGCCATATTGCCAAAGGCCACCACCAGCTAGCCCGTCTCCGGCTGTAGAGTTAGTTTTGTTATTGTCAATACCGATACGCGCCGTGTGTGAGCCGATCTTCCATTCCAGATCCAAGCGGTAAACCGTTTGCTTATCTTCAGCACCCGGAACAAGACTATAGCTGCCGGCTTGAGCAGTTTGCGGGTTGTTATATACGACACCCGGTAGGCGATCAGCACCTTCCGAAAATGTCTGGAACAGCGTTGGATTGAAACCGAATGGAACAGTCGTGTGTGGTGTGTTGCTCTTTCCATAAAGCGCTTCAAACTTGATATTTTCCGTGAAGTACCCAGTGTATTTGGCAATTTTTAGGTCTGCACCACTCGGCGAGGCGACCGGAGATGGCCCAGAGTTGACGTAACTGATTCCGCCAGCTTGCACGGGTGTTTGTGTTTGCGTGCGGTAATCAAAACCGTAAAATTTACGTTCCTGGTTTACCTGGTCACGGATTTGCGTATATTCCAAATGATGGTTGTCGGTTATATTCCAGTCGAGCTTTGCAACATATCGTGGAATATTGGTGGTGACCGCTGCAAATCCATTATCCGTTACGCCGAGAGGAGATCCTGCATTTGATTGGGTGTTCACGGACTCGCTGTAATTTCTGGTCGTTTCTGCATTGACGTAGAAAAATAACTTATCTTTAATGATGGGGCCGCCGACAGAGGCGTTGTAGCGAAGGCTATCAAACTGATCGCGTGATTGAACTAAGCGGAGGGTGTTGTCGGTCGCGCCATTACGAGCACCGCCGGTATTGGCGAAGTAAAGTTCTTTTGATTTTCCGCGGAGTTGGGCAGGGCTCCAGTCGGAAGCCACGCCAAATTCAAATTCATTGGTGCCGCTCTTGGTGGTGATGTTGACCACACCACCGGTGGAACGGCCAAATTCAGCGCCGTAACCGCCAGAAAGTATCTGCGCCTGGCCGATCGAGCCGAATGGCAGCTGTGAGAAGCCGACTTGGTACAGAACGTTGGTTACAGGAAAGCCGTTGATGTAGTAAGCGTTTTCCGATGCTGACGCGCCGCCGAAGCTGGGCGCATTCCCGCCACCGTAACGAGAATCACCTCGTGTCGTATTGGGTGCAAGCTGAATAATTGAAGCAACACTGAGAGCTACTGGCAATTTTTCCAGTTCTTTCGCAGTAAAAGTGACACCCGAATTGCTACTGCTGACGTCAATGGTCTGGCGACGCGCCGTAACTTCAACACTTTCGATGGATTGGGTGCCTGATGCAAAAGAAGCGTCAACACCCTGACCGATGAGTACTTCTACTTTGCGTGTGGAAATAACTTTATCGCCGGAAAGCAATTGGACGTTGTACGAGCCGGTTGGTACACCGTTAATGGTGAATCGACCCGCTGCATCTGCGGTGGTACGGCGTTTTGCGTTAGTGTCGACGCTCTCCGCGACCACGGTTGCGCCCGCAGTTGCCTGGCCATAAATGTTACCGGACGCGTTGGATTGTGCCATTGCTACAGGGCCGACGGCGACGGTTAAAGCGGTAACGCCCAAGCTAATGGACAGCGCTTGAACTACCGCGAGGGGTAGCTGTTTCATTTTCATTTTCATTTTCATCTTTAGATTCCTATCGTCGACGTTGAACTGGTTATTCCAAGATTTGTAAGTGCTTTGTTTGTATATGCCATTAAAAATTAAATACTTTTTTCAATTTGTGTCTGTTGGCCTTGCACAAGGTTTTTGCATTGCCAGATTCGACCGTAAAAGTAGAATAACCGCAAAAAGTTCAACATGTTTTGAAAATTTAGATTGAACGTTTTTTGTTGCAGCATTACAACAATATGAGTAACAAAGCTGCTATCAATTCAATAAATGCCTTAATGTATTGCGTACTACGTAATATTTAGGGCGTAGATGGTTTGCGGTAAATATTCGTGTTGCGGCGCTAAAAAACATCATCGTTCAAAATCGCGATGAAGCTACGAAATTATAAACATCTCAAACAAGCAACACTGGTCGAGAAAAGCGCGCGAAAAAATAGGGCCCGAAAGCCCTATTTCTAAATCAGCAATTACCACCTTGCGTGTCATTCATTCTGGTTTAAAAGAATGTATAACGCGCGCTTAATACAAAATTCATACCGGTTGGCTGATACCAAGTCGTGTTGAATGGACGTGCCAGCGGATCAGCTGATGGCTTGCGGTTGGCCAGATTACGAACCGTTCCGGACAGGCTCAGGTTTTTGATACCGCGATACTCGGTGCCGAGATCATAGGTAATGTATTCACTAACCGTACAGAACCCAACATAAGTGCCTAACTTGTTGCCGCAATCAGGTGCCACTGCGCCAGGGCCATTATTTTCCGGGTTCGAATAAGTTTTGAACGAACTCAGATAGTTCATGGTGCCGGTAGAAACCCAGTTGCCTGATTCCCAAGTGGTTCTGACTATGCCCCTAAACTCGGGGGCGTTACGGAAACCGGTGTAGCTGATGACCGGTGCATTCGGTGCGCCAGAACCGCGTTGTTCAAAGTACTGCGTAGCATTGAAATTAAACGTTAGCTTGCCGTACTCGGCCAGGCTCATGCTGTAGCGCGCATCAACATCCAAACCTTTAACGCGAGTTTCGCCCAGGTTGTTAAAGCCGGTGCTGACAAACAAAATCGCACCCGGGTCGTTCGGTACGGTTGGGCTGGTGTTGGTTGGATCACGGGTAATACGGCCGGCATAACGCGGATCGGTTGAGCCTTCGTTATTCAGAATTTCGGTCAGCGATAGGAACGAAATTTCATTACGGCGCGTGATCGAGAAGTAGTCAACGCTAATGCTGGAGCTGGTGCTTGGCTCCCAGATGAAGCCGCCTGTATAGCTTTCGGCTTTCTCGGGACGAACCAGCGGGTTCGCCACAATCAACGCAGGAATCGAGACTGCGCAGCCAGCGGTGTAGGTGGGGCGCAAGCAGCGGCGTGGATCATCAACACCGTTGAAGAAACCAGAGGTGGTTGATTTCGTGATCTCAGTCAACGCAGGCGCTCTAAAACCACGCGCAAAGCTGGTGCGCAGTTTGAACGTTGGTGCTATTGCCCAGGTCGCGGCGACTTTTGGTGTCAGCGAACTTCCGTAATCAGAATATCGGTCATAGCGCAATGCGGCCTGAACTTCAACGTTCGTGACCACCGGCAATACAAGCTCTCCGAACAATGTTGAAACATCACGCGAGCCGTCAGCCGAAGCGACACCGCGTCCAAATATCCCGCCCACTAATTTAATTGGATCGGGTGTAACCTTGCGTTCTTCGCGGCGGAATTCAGCGCCGATCGCAACCGATGCGGCGCCGCCAGGCAGGTTACCAATTTCGCCCGAGCTCTTGAGGTCAACGATGGTGAACGATGATTTGGCGTTGTCTTTAGCATTTACGCGAAGATCGTTAGCAGTAACTGCGCCAGTATTAGGACTGTAAAAATTGAAACCGCCGCCGGTAATACCTGCCACCAGAGCAGAGTAACGAATAGCGTTGTAGTTGATGGTGTCTTGTTCGGTCAGACTGTAAAGAACGCCGCCTGACACGTCAAACGAGCCGAGAACTGATTTAAATCCAGCGACCACGCGAGTGGTTTTGCTCAGCACCTCGTTATCCTGATTGCCGACTGAATCCAGACGACCGCGGAACCGTGTTGGCACGTTAAACGGATTGTTAGGGTTTCCAACGGGCAGAGTGGTTGGCGATGGATTTAAGAAACCGGTTGAAGGATTAAACGTGGCGCCGGTGCCGCTGCCGACAGCTTGTGGGAAGCCCAGAAAGTAGGTTTTATTTTCAACATAGCTGCCTTCAGCAAACAGCTCAGTGTTGGCCCGTAGTTCGTAAGTGCCGCGAGCGAAAATGCTGTTGCGCTCAGCTTTTGGAATGACTTCAGCGCGACTCGTGTTGTCGTATACGCATGCCGTACCTGCCGCGGAACCGGTGATATTAAAGCCGTTATAGATTCGCGGGACTACGTTGGCAGCCGGACAGCCAGGGCCGGGTGAAGAAACTGATCCGCCAGTCGCGTTGGTCAAATACGTCAGAAACGGGCTGAACGATGAATTCACTAGCAGCGTGCCATAGGCGCTACGAATATCTGGATTCGCCAGATAGTCGATGACGTTGTTGGTCAATACATGTTTCTGGCGATAAACTTCAATATTAGCGAAAAAGTTATATTTATCTTTAGCCAAGTCGCCAATTCCGAACGATGCATTGATGCTGGTGTTGCCAAATTCGTTGCTTTTATTGGCAGCCGTTGTGACGCCAAGCTGCAGACCTTTAAAGTCTTTACGCAGGATGATGTTAATTACACCCGCAATTGCTTCTGAACCATAAATAGCCGAAGCACCGTCTTTCAAAATTTCGATCCGCTCGATAGCGTCAATTGGGATTGCGTTTAAATTAACCGCACCTGCTTGCCCAAAGTTTGGGTCAGCGAGGCCATAAGGCGCGATGCGGCGTCCGTTCAGCAGGACCAATGTGGCTGAAGAGCCCAAGCCACGCAGCGACGCAGATGCGGCACCCGCTGAGAAGCTGCCCGAGCCTGCTAATTCGGTTAAACCGCCCGCTGCATTGCTAGGTAGTTCGCGCAATAGCTGGGTCACCGTGGTTTGGCCTGAGCGACGAATATCGTCCGCGGTAATAATCTGTATCGGCGATGCGGTTTCCGCGTCCACGCGCTTGATGTTGGAGCCTGTTACTTCAATTTTCTCGATTTTTTGTGGGGGTGACGCTGCGGTTGTTGTCTGCGCCAGCGCCTGGCCGGCAAGCAATGTAGCGGCAGCAGCTATGCTGGTAGCGCTAATGGTTGCCGCATAGATCGCATTGAATCTAAACTTCATTGTGAGTCTCCCGTAATTAGTGAATAAACACAGCCTGATTTTTTAATAGCCGCAAAGAAAGATGAACTTTTCGGGCTTTAGGCGAAGTTGCATCGTAACGTTCCGTTACAAATTTATCCAACGTTTTTGACTGATTGTTGTGCATTTGCAACATGCGAATGCAATCTTCAATGTGCACCAATATCCTAATATTTCGCTCGTTTTTAGTCTCATGCTATACTTCCTACCTTGGGCTTTACGCCCATTTTTCGTTTGTGAAGTTGATTTTTATGCCATAAGCGCGACGGTTTAGTGGGTGGTTCACTTGCCGGGAATTATGTGATTTCCACATACACTCCGCTATCAGTTAATTGTTTTAATACTTGCAGTAAAAGCCATTGCGCAGAGAGTTGTGACCGATGGACGCTTCAACGATTGTAAAAACTGCCGTTTCAGCACTAGGTTTTGAGCTGGTGGATTTTGAGCGCGGCGGTGGCATGTTTAAGGTTTATATCGACAAGCCAGAGGGAATTACAGTTGAAGATTGCGCGGCAGTCAGTAATCAGCTAACTCGGGTCTTTTTGGTGGAAAGTATTGATTTTGAGCGCCTGGAGGTGTCATCCCCTGGGTTGGATCGTCCTCTCAAGACCTCGGCGGACTTTGCGCGATTTATCGGCGTCCGCGCGAAAGTCAGGCTTCATCAAGCCGTTGATGCGCGTAAGCGTTTTGACGGCGTAGTGCTGGTGGTTGAGGGTGATCGGATCACATTTGATTTGTCTGATGAACCGGCTGAAGTTTCTGTCGCAAAGTCAAAAGGCGGCAAAAAGGTGTCCAAAGCAGTAAGTGAATCAACAGTCGGCAAGTCAAAAATAAAAGCGGGTGCAATCATCCCGCCAGGCAAAGCTGGCGAATGGGTAGCCGACAAATTGGTAACGGAAAAAAAGATTACCGTTACGCTGAGCGATATCGAGCGAGCGCGTTTGATTCCCGATATTTGAGCGCGAGCTGTGGGTTGTATCGGCTGAGTTTATTGGCCGGGTGTATCGACTTCCACGATAGAGCTAGGATAATCGCGCTTTTAAACATCACGTATGCAGCAATCTGGCGTGATTAATTTTTGCAGCAATAGTGAGCAGTTGGAGAAAATAATGAGTCGTGAAATTTTATTGTTAGTCGATGCCTTGGCCCGCGAAAAGAGCGTGCCGCGCGAAACCATATTTGTAGCACTTGAGTCGGCACTGGCATCCGCTACCAAGAAAAAATTTACCGACAAATTCCTGCAGGAAGAAGCGGATGTGCGCGTTGAGATTGATCGTCTCTCCGGCGAATATCAGGCGTTTCAGCGCTGGACGGTGGTGCCGGACGAAGAGCACGAAGAGCCGGCGCGCCAAATCGCGATCACCGATGCGCCCGAACGTGGCGAAGGCCTGGAAATTGGCGACATGATCGAAGAGCCGTTGGAGGCTGTGGATTTTGGCCGTATTGGTGCACAGACCGCCAAACAAGTGATTTTGCAAAAAATTCGCGATGCCGAACGCGAACAAATTCTGACCGACTTTCTGGCGCGCGATGAGCAGCTGGTTACCGGCACCATCAAGCGTATTGAGCGCGGCAATGTGATTGTGGAGTCGGGACGCATTGAGGCGCTTTTGCCGCGCGATCAGACGATCCCGAAGGAAAATTTACGCGTCGGCGACCGGGTTCGCGCTTATCTGTTGAAAGTTGACCGTAACTTACGCGGCCCGCAGCTAGTGCTTTCGCGTATCACGCCCGATTTCATCAAGGTTTTGTTCGAGCTGGAAGTGCCTGAAATCGAAGAAGGTTTGTTGGAAATTAAAGCGGCCGCGCGTGACGCCGGCATGCGCGCCAAAATCGCGGTGAAATCGAATGATCCCCGCGTAGATCCAATTGGCACCTGCGTGGGCATGCGCGGCTCGCGCGTGCAGGCTGTGACCGGCGAATTGGCGGGTGAGCGGGTCGACATCATCTTGTGGTCGGCAGATCCGGCCCAATTTGTCATCAATGCATTGGCGCCGGCTGAAGTTTCTTCAATCATTGTTGATGAAGAAAAACACAGCATGGACGTGGTGGTGGATGAAGAGCAGCTCGCGCAGGCAATCGGTCGTGGTGGTCAAAACGTGCGGCTGGCATCGGAATTGACCGGTTGGCAGCTCAATATCATGACCGAGACCGACGCCGAGACCAAACGCGATACCGAACATACCGGCATCAAAGAACTGTTTATGGCCAAGCTCGACGTTGATGAAGATGTTGCACAGATCTTGATCGACGAAGGTTTTAGTAATGTGGAAGAAGTGGCCTATGTGCCGTTAGCGGAAATGTTGGAAATCGAAGCGTTCGATGAAGACACCGTGAATGAGCTGCGCCGCAGGGCACGTGATGCCATCATGACCGATGCTATCAAGTCTGAAGAAACCATGGAAACCGCCGCTGACGATTTGTTAGGCATGGACGGCATGGATGCTGCGACGGCAAAGGCGTTGGCGACAAAAGGTGTCCGCACGATGGATGACTTGGCCGATTTAGCAATTGATGAGTTAACAGAAATGACCGGCATGGATGCGGATCGCGCCAAGCAATTGATTATGACTGCGCGCGCGCCATGGTTTGCGGAAAAAGTGTCGCCCGTAGTGAAGCCCGAAACCAAGTCTGAAACCACGGTAGAAACAACAGCCGATGTGGTTGCAGAAGCCGTGCCAACAGCACCGCAGAGCTAGTGATGTTTTTAGTATTACACCCATAAGTTTTCACATGAAGTAGCCTCAAAAACGCCAAAGCAGTTGTGGGCGGTGTGTTCGGAGAAAGTGCAAATCGCACTTACCCATCGGGCACCCGCTAATTTACACAGCGTGCCGCCATTTTGAGACCACTTCGCTGACGGATTAACGTAGTCACGTAGCGTAACGATAGGTATCAAATGGCTCAAACCACAATTGCTCAATTTGCAAATCAACTCAAGCTAACCGAAGAGACACTCCTGGAGCAGCTCAAGGCTGCGGGCGTGTCTAAACGTTCGGTAGAAGAAACGCTCGCCGAAGAAGACAAGGCGCGACTTCTTGCCTATTTGCAAGAAACCCACGGCCACAAGGATGAGAAGAAAAAAATTACCTTGGTGCGAAAGCAGACCACGGAAATAAAAAAATCTGACGCCACCGGCAAGGCTCGCACTATTCAAGTTGAAGTGCGCAAAAAGCGCACATTCCTTAAAGTTGATAAAGCAACCGACCTGGTAGAAGACATTGCGGTGGTCGTTGAGGCACCAGAACCTATCGTGGTGAAATCAATCATCAACGATGGTGAAGCGGCCAAACGCCGTGCTGAAGACGATCGCCAAGCTGCATTGCTGGCCAAGCAAGCAGAGGAACGCGCAAAAGCGCCGCCAAAACGTCGCAGCAAAAAAGAGGAAGCAGAACACGCGAAAGAAGCGGCAGACGCGGCTGAAGCCGAAGATGCGGCAGCGGAAGAAAAGGCCCAAGCAGATGAAGCAAAAGCGGCAAAGCTTGAAGCAGCTGAAGCTAACGCTACCCCCAAACCTGTCGCAACCAAGATCGCAACGCCATCTGTGAAACCAGTTGCAGCGGCTGTAGCGGCTGATGTCGCACTCGACCCTAATCGTCCGCGCATCGGCGAACGCGTGGTGCTGAAAAAAGATCCGCCACCGCCCAGCGAAGGCACATTGCATCGTCCTGCCGCGAAGCCGGCGGAAAAAGATGCCAAGGGCGCCGACAAAAAAGTGGTCAAGAAGGTTGTCAAACCCGCTTCCACGTGGAGTGATGACGCCGCCAAACGTCGCACTATTAAAACCCGGGGTGATGCCAGCGGTGGTCGCGAAGGCTGGCGCAGTCGCAAGGCGCGTTCGCAGCAGGACAATGAAAATCAGGAAACCAATTTCCAGGCGCCGACCGAGCCGATTGTGCGCGACGTACTCGTGCCCGAAACCATTACGGTGGGCGAATTGGCGCAAAAAATGGCGGTTAAGGCGGCCGAGATTATTAAGATCATGATGAAAATGGGTTCAATGGTCACCATCAATCAGGTGCTCGATCAGGAAACCGCCATGATTATGGTCGGTGAATTGGGCCATAACGCGATTGCCGCAAAGGGCGACGATCCTGATTCGTACTTGGCTGAGGAAGAGCAGCATCCCGATGCTGTGGCCGAGCCGCGTCCGCCGGTCGTTACAATCATGGGTCACGTTGATCATGGTAAAACATCGCTGCTCGATTCCATTCGCCAGGCGCGCGTGGCCTCTGGTGAGGCAGGCGGCATCACCCAGCACATTGGCGCGTATCACGTCGAAACCCCGAAGGGGGTGATTACATTTCTCGATACGCCAGGCCATGAGGCGTTTACCGCCATGCGTGCGCGCGGTTCGCAAACGACTGACCTGGTGATTCTGGTGGTTGCTGCTGATGACGGCGTGATGCCGCAAACTAAAGAAGCCATCGCGCACACCAAAGCCGCAGGCGTACCGATGATCGTGGCCGTCAACAAGATCGATAAGCCTGAAGCCAACATGGAACGGGTCAAGCAGGATTTGGTCGCGAACGATGTATTGCCGGAAGAATACGGTGGCGAAGTCATGTTCATTCCCGTATCCGCCAAGACCGGTGCGGGTATCGATAATTTGCTTGACGCGATTCTGTTGCAGGCCGAAGTGCTGGATTTGAAAGCTGTCAAACAATCGCCCGCCAAAGGCGTGGTGATTGAAGCGCGTCTGGATAAAGGTCGCGGCCCGGTCGCCACTATTCTGGTGAAATCCGGTACGCTGAGGAAAGGCGATATGGTGTTGGCGGGTGCCGTGTTTGGCCGCGTCCGCGCGATGTTGGACGAGAACGGCAAATCGATCACCGAAGCAGGTCCATCGATCCCAGTCGAAGTACAAGGATTGACCGATGTGCCAATCGCCGGTGAAGACGTGATGGTCTTGAACGACGAGCGCAAAGCGCGCGAAATCGCGCTGTTCCGTCAAGGTAAATTCCGCGATGTGAAGCTGGCGAAACAACAAGCCGCCAAGCTTGAAAACGCATTCGACCAGCTCGCTGAAGGCGCCAAGAAATCACTTGCCGTCATTATTAAGGCCGACGTGCAGGGCTCTTACGAAGGCTTGGCCTATGCGTTAGGAAAGTTGTCCACCGATGAAGTCAAAGTCACGGTTATCCACGCGGGCGTCGGCGCCATCACCGAGTCAGACGTGAATCTGGCGCTGGCCTCCAAAGCAATCGTGATCGGCTTCAATTCGCGCACCGACGCAGGCGCGCGCAAGTTGGTGGAAACGTCCGGCGTGCAAGTGCGCTACTACAGCATCATTTATGAAGCAGTCGATGATGTGAAAGCCGCGCTGGGCGGATTGCTGTCGCCAGAAATCAAAGAAACCATTACCGCCACGGTCGAGATTCGCAACGTATTCAAGCTTTCAAAAGCAGGTGTGGTCGCGGGTTGTTTTGTAACCGACGGCGCGATCAAACGCTCATCCATCGTGCGCGTGATTCGCGATGGCGTGGTCGTACACACGGGTGAGCTGGATTCGTTGAAGCGTTTCAAAGACGACGTGAAAGAAGTGAAGAACGGCTTTGAATGCGGCTTGTCCCTGAAGAGCTACAACGACATCGTGGTCGGCGACCAGCTTGAAGCATTCGAGCAGGTTGAAGTGGCGCGCACGCTGGCGTGATAAAGATAAATGGCTAACGACACCCGCAACCGTAAAATTGCTGACGCGATTCAGCGCGAACTCTCCGAACTCATCCGGCTGGGTTTGCGCGATCCGCGCGTCAGCATGGTCACCGTCACGGCGGTCGATGTGACGCGCGACAACGCCCACGCAAAAGTTTATTTCACCTCCCTTGGATCGAAAGAACATCTCGATGCCTGTCTCGAAGGGCTCAACAGCGCTGCTGGTTTTTTGCGCTCTCAAGTTGCAAATCGTCTAACCATCCGTACCGTGCCGCAATTGCATTTCGAAATTGATGTCTCGATTGAGCGTGGCGTGCGGATTTCGAAGCTGATTGACGACGCGATTGCAGATTCGCCAACACCCGACGCGCCACTTTCCGAGCCAAAAGCAGAGCCAACACCAGAGCCTGCACCGCTGACAAAGTAGGTTTCTTTCAGGTTCCTTTTAGGTTTGTTTGTGAACGATGCAACTGCTAAAAATGCCCGCCAAAAGCGTCGCGCTATCACCGGCGTTCTGCTGCTCGACAAGCCCGCCGGCATCTCCTCCACCAACGCTCTCGGCCGCGCCAAATGGCTGTTTCGGGCCGAAAAGGGCGGGCATACCGGCACGCTCGATCCCTTCGCCACCGGCCTGCTGCCGCTGTGTTTTGGTGAGGCAACCAAGTTTTCGCGTTTTATGCTCGACGCCGATAAAACTTACGTTGCCACGCTAAAGCTGGGCTCGCGCACGTTAACCGGCGACACAGAAAGTGAGCCATTCGAAGATCGCGCAATCAACGTCGACCTTGAAAAAATTCACCAAACCCTCCGCAAATTCGTCGGCCCGCAAAATCAAATCCCGCCGATGCATTCAGCGCTAAAACGCGATGGCGTCGCCCTGTATAAATTGGCCCGCCAAGGCATCGAAGTGGAGCGCGAGCCGCGAGCGATCACGATTTTTGCAATCAATTTTGTGAGTTTTGATGGCGTCTTTCTCGTCATCGAAACCAAAGTCAGCAAAGGTACTTACATCCGCGTGCTGGCGGAAGATATTGGCGAGGCACTGGGCTGCGGCGCGCATTTAACTGACCTGCGCCGAACCGCCACTGCCGGCTATTCGGTAAGTGACGCTATTGGCCTCGACGCTCTTGAAGCGTTAAGTGAAGCCGACCGCGAACAAATTTTAAAACCCGCTGATACACTTTGCCTGGCGCTGCTTAGAATCGTTCTAAACGTCCCGTCCAGCCTAGCATTGGGTCATGGCCGATTGGTAGATATTGCGCCTCATTCATCGGGGGAATATCGAATTTACTCGCCGACGGATCAGTTTTTAGGGGTGGCTAGTGTGCTCGCGCCGGCTGAAAAAGGTGTTGTCGGTAACGCTGATTTTGTTGACACCCCACCTTTCACCCAACTCACCCCAGTACGGTTGATGGCAAATGCCCTGCAATCATCGGCCCTGCCAAGCTAGGTGCGCCGCCTCCTTGTCTTCATTGCGTTTTTTGCCTTTTTCACGCATAATCAGAGGCTTGGTCGGGGCCCGTTTCCGAATATGCGTCCAAGCGCCGCAAGTGTCTGCGCAAGACACGTGAATTGAGAATGGAATAATTATGAGTACCGCAGCCAGAAACGCAGAAGTTGTTGCTGAATATCAGCGCGCCAAGGGCGATACCGGTTCGTCCGAAGTACAAGTTGCTTTGTTGACAAATCGCATCAATGAACTCACGTCGCATTTCAAAATGCACGTCAAGGACCACCATGGCCGTCGCGGCTTGCTGCGCATGGTGTCGAAGCGCCGCAGCTTGTTGGACTATTTGAAGCGTACCAAACTAGATGCATATCGCAAGTTGATTGACCAGCTTGGCCTGCGTAAATAATCATCGTTCGCGCAGCCCGTCCTAGCAGTTTTTTGAAAAAGCCCCTCTGAATTCCTTCAGCGGGGTTTTTTATTTTGTGTAGTTAAATTTTGAAAATGTTGCCGGGTCGAAATTGTCGTTTGATCCGGGCTTGAATTTATGTTCGTGTCGCGTTGTGCGGTGCGAAAATTGTTTGTGAATGTGCGAAAACCAAAGAGAAGGAATTATCGAAATGAAATCGATTAAAAAAACACTGCAATACGGGCGAAATACCTTAACGCTTGAAACCGGCGAGATCGCTCGTCAGGCGGACGGTGCTGTGCTGGTCACGATGGATGACACTGTGGTGCTGGTCACTTGTGTGGCGCGTCGCGATGCAAAAGAAGGCCAGGATTTTTTCCCGTTGACTGTCGATTACCAAGAGAAAACATTTGCCGCCGGTAAAATCCCCGGTGGATTTTTCAAGCGCGAAGGTCGTCCGACCGAGAAGGAAGTGCTCACCAGCCGCCTGATCGATCGCCCGATCCGCCCGCTGTTCCCGCAAGGCTTTCGTAACGAGGTCCAGATCGTCGCCACCGTGCTCAGCCACGACCTGGAAAACGATCCCGACGTTGTCGCCCTGATCGGCTGCTCGGCGGCACTGACGCTGTCCGGCATTCCGTTCTTCGGCCCCGTGGCGGCCGCGCGCGTTGGTTACCTCAATGGCGAATATCTGCTGAACCCGACCTCCGAGCAGCTTGATACCTCCGAGCTTGATCTGGTGCTCGCCGGCACCGCCGAGGGCGTGCTGATGGTGGAGTCCGAGGCGCAGGAGCTGTCCGAGGAGATCATGCTCGGCGCCGTCACCTTCGGCCACCAGCACTGCCAGCCTGTCATCCAGGCGATCATCGAGCTGGCGGAGCATGCGGCCAAGGAGCCGTGGACCATCGCGGAGCCCGCTCCGGAGCTGGCCGCACTGTCGAGCCGCATCGACGAGCTCGCCCGCGCCCACGGGATCCGGACGACGAAGGACAACGCCGCCCTCCTCGCCGCCTGCGACGTGGTCGTGCTCAGCGTCAAGCCGCAGGTCGTCGACCGGGTGATGCCGGCGCTCGC
>ENA-OFCD01000008-OFCD01000008.1-metagenomes-genome-assembly--contig:-NODE-8-length-116486-cov-8.106776_pt1 | contig 116486 bp, 94 predicted proteins | sample MGYA00153392_OFCD01 | MGnify analysis MGYA00153392 | reverse complement strand
TGCCCAAGGGGGCCATGAACACGCACCGCAATGTCGTGTTCACCGCGCAGGTCTATCGCGACTGGGTGCACGTCGACGGCGCCGGCCCGATCCTCGGGATCGCGCCGCTGTTCCACATCACCGGGCTGATCGGGCACGTCGCAGTGAGCATGCTGGCGCCGGCGCCGCTGGTGCTTGCCTACCGCTTCGAGCCGCAGGTCGTCCTGGACGCCCTGCTCGAGCACCGGCCGACATTCACCATCGGCGCCATCACCGCCTTCAGCGCGCTGCTCAACGCCCCGGGCTTCACAAAGGACCACTTCGCCTCCCTCACCTCGATCTACTCCGGTGGCGCGGCGATCTCACCGACCGCGGAGAAGGCGTTCCTGGACGCCACGGGTACGCAGGTCCACAACGCCTACGGGCTGACCGAGACGACCTCGCCGATGACGGTCACGCCGTTCGGCTCGCCGTCCCCGGTCGATCCGACCTCCGGCGCGCTGTCGGTCGGCGTACCCGCGCCGAACACCATCGTCCGGATCCAGTCCGACGACGGTACGGACCTGCCGATCGGCGAGGTGGGCGAGATCGTCGCCGACGGTCCGCAGGTCATCGCCGGCTACTGGGGCAAGCCCGAGGAGACGGCCGCCAACCTGCCGGGCGGGGCGCTGAAGAGCGGAGACGTCGGCTTCATGAACCCCGAGGGATGGGTCTTCATCGTCGACCGTAAGAAGGACATGATCAACGCGTCGGGCTACAAGGTGTGGCCGCGCGAGGTCGAGGACGTCCTTGCCGAGCACCCCGCTGTACGCGAGTCGGCAGTCGTGGGAGTCCCGGACGAGAAGCGCGGCGAGACGGTCAAGGCCTTCGTCAGCCTGAAGGCAGGCGCCACGGCGACCCCAGAGGAGCTGATCGCGCACTGCAAGGAGCGGATGGCGGCGTACAAGTACCCGCGCAGCGTGGTGTTGATCGACGAGCTTCCCAAGACCGTCACCGGCAAGATCCTGCGCCGCGAGCTGCGGACATGACGGCCGGCTCCGCCCACGACGCCGGGTACCCGCACGATGCGGTCTTCACCTACGGCTCACCGAGCCTCAAGTTCGGCCCCGGCGCCAGTGAGGAGATCGGCTTCGACCTCGCCGCGCTGGGCGCCAAGCGGGTGCTGGTGGTCACCGATGCGGGTGTCTCGGCCACCGGTTCGCCGCAGCGGGTCGCGGATGCGATGCGGGCGTACGGCGTCGAGGCGCAGGTCTGGGACGGCGTTCATGTCGAGCCCACCGACGAGAGCCTGCAGCAGGCGATCGACGCCGCGAAGGCCAGCGGACCCTGGGATGCCTATGTGGCGGTCGGTGGCGGCTCGAGCATCGACACCGCCAAGGCCATCAACCTGCTCACCACCAACCCCGGTGAGCTGATGGACTACATCAACAAGCCGGTGGGCGGTGGTCGTGCGCCGAGCCTGCCGCTCAAGCCGCTGGTGGCCGTACCCACCACGACCGGCACCGGCTCGGAGAGCACGACCATCTGCGTCATGGACGTGCTGGCGCTGAAGGTCAAGACCGGCATCAGCCACGCCCGGCTGCGGCCGACGCTGGCCGTCGTCGACCCCCGGCTGACCCGCACCCAACCGGCCCTGGTGACCGCCGCCTCCGGCATGGACATCCTGTGCCATGCGCTGGAGAGCTACACCGCCAAGCCGTACACCGCATTTGCGAGGAAGACCGCCGAGCAGCGGGTCCCGTACTGCGGCGCCAACCCCGTCGCCGACATGTGGTCGGAGAAGGCGCTGACCCTGCTGGCCACCTCCTTCCGGACCTGCGTGCGCGACGGCGACGACGAAGCCGCCCGGATGGACATGGCGATGGCGGCGACCTTTGCGGGGATGGGTTTCGGCAATGCCGGCGTACACATCCCGCACGCCAACGCCTACCCGATCGCCGGCCGCGTCAAGGACTACCACCCGGCCGGCTACCCCGGCGCCGAGCCGATGGTCCCGCACGGGATGTCGGTCTCGCTCACGGCGCCGGAGGCCTTCCGGTTCACCTTCCAGGCCTCTCCGGAACGGCACCTGCGCGCGGCGTCGCTGCTCGCGCCCGACCTGGCCCGCACCGATGATCCGGCCGAGCAGCTGCCCTCTGCTCTGCTCGCGCTGATGCGGGACATCGGCATCCCCAATGGCATCGGCGGCGTCGGGTACGGCAGGGACGACGTCGACGACCTGGTCGAGGGCACCATGAAGCAGCAGCGCATCCTGGCCGTGGCGCCCCGCGAGGTCACCGAGGACGATGTCGCCCGGATCTTCATCGGCTCGATCGAGCTCTGGTAGCCGCCGTCAGGTGATGGTCAGCCCACCGTCGACCGCGAGGGTCTGGCCGGTGACGTACGCGCCGGCGGCACTGGCGAGGAAGACCAGGGCCGCAGCGAGCTCTTCGGGGTCGCCCGTGCGGCCCATCGGCACCCTGGTCATCATCTGGTCGAGATACCCGGGGGCGTACTGGTCGCTCATCTCGGAGACGAAGAAGCCCGGTGCCAACGCGTTGACCCGAATGCCCTTGCGTGCACCCCACTGCTGGGCCAGGTCGCGGGTCAGCCCGATCAGGCCCGCCTTGCTCGCGGCGTAGGCGGCCTGCGGCAGCCCGGCGGTCGTGAGGCCCAACACGCTACTTATGTTGATGATGCTACTGCCCGGCTGCATGACCCGGCCGCAGGCCTGCGCCATCCAGTAGCAGCCGTTCAGGTTCACGTCGATGACCCGCTCGAACTGCTCGACGGTCTCCCGGGTAGCGGGCACGGCGGTGCCGATGCCGGCGTTGTTGACCAGGACATCGACCTTGCCGTACGCCGCCATCGCCTCGTCCAGCAGCGCCTGGCAGTCGGGCTGGCGCGACACGTCGGTGGCGACCTCGATGCTGCGCCGGCCGGCGGCCCGCACCAGGGCGGCCGTCTCTTCGAGCTTTTCTACGCGGCGGGCACCGAGCGCAAGGTCGGCACCCGCCTCGGCCAGTGCCCGGGCGAACGCCACGCCGAGCCCGGAGGACGCCCCGGTCACGACCGCGACCTTGCCCTCGAGCGAGAACCGGTCCAGCACGCTCATCGATGACTCCTGCTCCGCGTACTGGCGGGCCACCCGGGCGCGCCGTCCTGCGCCTGACGCAGCCGCACTCGTCCTCCTCGACCAACTCGCATGTTGAGAACAATATCGCTGCGGGGCCGCCCGCCGCGAACCACCCGGTCGGATCCGGTTTCTGCCCGCCCAGGAGCACGCCTGTCTGCGGAAGATGGCGGGCGCCATCGTCAGCCTGATGTCAACGCGGCGGGTACGTCGGCGAGCTGTCGGGGACGGCCCGTCAGGGCTCGGCCGTCCCGTCCCACCTCCCGCAAGCAGCGTGGCCGTCAGCGTCGATTCCTACGCGAGCTCCGGAACCGGTCTCGCCCTCGCGGGCGGCGACCTCGACTGCGCTCAGCGCAGCTGCGTCGCGGGTGCCCTGTCGATCACGGCGCCGGCGCCCAAGCGGGTGTCGGACCGCCGGCCGGCGCAACAGCTGTTGAGCACCCGGACAACCCGGTCAGCCTGTTCGTCCGGCAGGCGTAGGCCGCTCCGCTCGACGCCGGCGCTCAAGAGATGGACATCCAGTCGTGAGACGGTCATGGCGTGGCATTCGGGTGACGTGACATGGAAGCTCCCAGCGGAGGTCCCGGTAGTACCCGGCGTTGAACGACGTGCTCAACGGGACCTCGACGACGGTGCGCGGCGGCCCCGACCCGGGTCGGCTGCTACTCAGCAAGGCCCACGATACGCCTGCCGGCGCGGCTCAGCCGGGTTCCGCGATCTTCCTGATCGCGGCCAGCGTCACGGGGATGCCGCGGTGTGCGACCTGTGTCCGGTCGACGATCTGCGCCGGCGCGCCGTCGCCGTACACCTCCTGGAACCTCGCGATGCCCGCGGGCAGGAACTGCCACGACTCGGTGAGCCGGGTGCCCCCTTCGACCGCTTCGAAGGTGAAGCCCCAGCGGACCCAGGACCCGCCCACGACGAAGGCGAACTCGCGCCCGCGCTCGGCGACGGCGACCTGCGACCGGGTCTCCCACACCCGGATCGGCGTCTGGTTGCGACCGGTGAACCAGCTGCCGACCCGCGGCCCCGCTCCGGCGTCCCACCAGCAGGCCCGGCAGACCGGGCTCCACTGCCCGGTGCGGGTCACGTCAGACACCAGGTCGTAGAGCTTCTCGGGCGAGCAGGCGACAACGATGGAATCGCTATGGCTGGGGTGCGGCACATCGGCAGTGTGCCCGGACACGCGACACTGTCCTCAATCGAGGGGGGCGGATGCCTGCTGTAGACCCGCTGCACCGGCCGATCGGCCGGCTGCTGCGCGCGGCGCAGACCGCCGACCCGGGGGACCTCGTCGACACCCTGTCGATGGCGGTGGCCGAGCTCGGCGGCTTCGACGTCGTGCTCTTCCTGATCGACTACGAGCACGTCACGCTCGTCCCGCACCCGGACACGCTCCCGCACGGTGGCCGCGTCGAGTCGGCCGCGGTCGACGGGACGATGGCCGGTCGGGCGTACCGGTCCAACACGCCGCTGGCGGCGCAGCGCGACGACGGCTGGCACGTGTGGGTACCGATGATGGAGCGGGCCGACCAACTCGGGGTGCTGTCGATGACGCTCCCGGAGTGGGACGCCGACATCGAGTACTTCTGTGTGGAGCTCGGCTTCGCAGCCGCGCACCTGGTGCTGGCCAGCGCGCGCTACACCGATCTGCCGCACCTGCTCCGACGCCGCAAGGATATGGGCCTGGCGGCAGAGATGCAGTGGTCGCTACTGCCACCGTTGTCGTTCACCGCCGCGGGGACGACCGTTGCTGGGCTGCTCGAGCCGGCGTACGAGGTCGGTGGCGACTGCTTCGACTACGCCCTCAACTCCGGTCAGCTCGACGTGGCGATCTTCGACGCGGTCGGCCACGGGCTGCAGAGCGCGGTGCTCGGGTCGCTGACCCTCGGGGCGTACCGCAACGGCCGGCGCGAGTCCGAGGGGCTGCAGCAGCTCGCAGTCAGCATCGACGCGGCCGTCCGGACCTACCCCGGCGACCCGGCGTTCACGACCGCCCTGCTCGCGCGGCTCGACGTGGCGACCGGTCGGCTGACCTGGACGGCGTGCGGGCATCCGCAGCCGCTGCACGTACGTCGCGGCGCAACGCTGCCGGAGGTCGCCGTGCTGCAGGGCGCACCGCTGGGGATGAGCGAGATCGCCCCCGTCGTCGGGGAGGTCATCGAGGTGGCGCTCGAGCCCGGCGACGGCGTGCTGCTCTACACCGACGGCGTCATCGACGCCGACGGTCCGGACGGCGAGTACTTCGGCGAGGACCGGCTGCGCGACCTGCTGGGGCGCGAGCACCTGTCGGGGTGCGCGCCGCCGGAGGTGCTGCGCCGGCTGGTCCGCTCAGCCACCACCCACCAGACGAACCGGCTGCGGGACGACGCAAGCATGGTCTACCTGCGGTGGGACGGTCCCGAGACCGTCTGACCGCACCCGGGATCGTCTGACCGGCGCTGCGCAGGTCGACTCGCGCCCCGCCACAGTCGGGCACCACCATGGGTGCATGCCTCAACAGCTCGCCGCCGCCTCGGTCCTGCTCATCGAGGACGACGCCGGTCTGGCCGAGCTGCTCGAGCGGGTGCTCACGGGGGAGCGGTACGACGTGACGGTCGCGGGCGACGGCCAGCGCGGCCTGCACCTGGCGCTGACCCGCCGCTTCGACGTCCTGGTCGTGGACCGGGGCCTGCCCGCGATCGAGGGGTTGGACCTCGTGGCGAGGCTGCGCGCCAGCGGCCTCGAGACCCCGGTGCTGGTGCTGTCCGCCCGCGGGACGACGCAGGACCGCGTCGACGGCCTGGACGCCGGTGCGGAGGACTACCTCACCAAGCCCTTCGAACTCGCCGAGCTCCTCGCCCGGTTGCGGGCGCTGCTGCGACGACATACCGACACGGCGCAGGTACTGACGGTGCCCGGCGGCGAGCTGGTCCTCGCCGAACGCACCGTACGGCGGGCGGGCGGTCCCGACGTCGAGCTCTCCGCGCGCGAGGCGGCACTGCTCGGTGTCCTTGCCGCACGCCCGAGGCAGGTCTTCAGCCGACGGGACCTGCTTGAGCGGGTCTTTGACTCCGCGGGGTCCGACAACGCGGTCGACACCTACGTGCACTACTGCCGTCGCAAGCTCGGCCGCGACGTCATCTCCACGGTGCGTGGCCTGGGCTATCGACTGGGTACGGCGTGAGCGGCCCGGAGCAACCGCGTGGCGACCTGCTCCTGGTGGGTCGCGCGACCCGCCGCCTCGCGCTGCAGGTCGCCGGGCTGGTCGCGCTGGCCATGCTGATGCTGGTCTCGCTGGTGACCCTGGTGGTCGTCAGGGGGCAGAGCGAGGCCGGGAATGCGGAGCTCAGGACCGCGCTCGCGACCGCAGACGACGTCGTCGACCCCCCGCCCGGCGCCTGGCTCGTGCTGTCCCGCGGCGGCGTGACCTCGAGCTCACCGGGCCTGCCAAGCAGCCTGGACCCGGCGCTCGCGGAGCTGCGCGCCACGTCCACCGGCGCCGTCGCACTGCGCGACCTGCCCGGCGCACAGGGCCGGGACTACCGGGTGGGCACCCAGGTCCGCGACGGGGAGCCCGTCCAAGTCGTCCTCGACCTCACCTCGGACCATCGCCAGCGCAGCCGGCTACTGCAGGCGATGGCGGGCGCGTCCCTGCTGGCCCTGGTTTTCTCGGTCGCATTGGGCGTCCTGCTCGGCCGGCGGGCGGTGCGGCCGCTGGCTGATGCGCTCACGCTGCAGCGCGCCTTCGTCGCCGATGCCAGCCACGAGCTCCGGACACCTCTGACGCTGCTCAGCACCCGCGCGCAGCTGCTCGACCGCGCCGTGCAGTCCAGCAGCCTCGACCCGTCCGTGCTCGGCGACTCCCGGGGCGTGGTCCACGACGTCCAGCGGCTCGGGGAGGTCGTCGATGATCTGCTGGTCGCAGCCGACCCCGGTGGCACCTCCGTGCAGCAGCCGACGGATGTCGCCCCGCTCGTACGGGCTGTCGTGGACAGCGCCGGCGCGCACGCCGGCGCGGCCGGGGTAGCGCTGGATTGCGAGACCGGGGACGGTCCGGCCCGGGTGCTCGGCTCCGCCCCTGCGCTACGCCGCGCCGTCCTGTCGCTGGTCGACAACGCCATCGACCACACACCGGCCGGCGGACAGGTGCACGTCCGGACCATCACCGGCCTCAGAACGGTCACCATCTCGGTGAGCGACACCGGCCCGGGGGTGCCCGCGGGCGACGTGTTCGCCCGGTTCCGCTCCGGGGGGCAGCGTGCAGGTCGGGCCCACTACGGCCTCGGGCTCGCGCTCTGCAGCGACGTCGCGAGCCGGCACGGCGGTCTGCTCAGGATCGCCCCCGCTCACGCAGGGGCGACCTTTGAGCTGGTGCTCCCTGGCCTTTCCCCGGCTCCCGGCCCGAGGCACCGCGGCTGGACCGGAGGCCGTCCCAGGAAGGCCCAAGAAAGCCCAAGCATGATGACCGAGAGCGGGTCGCCAGCCCCCTGACCCGACGGAGTTGCCCCATGACCACCAGGACCCGCCCGACGTGACCACCGCCCTGCGCCCGCTGGCCCGCGACCGGCAGCAGCTCAGGCCGGCGCCCAGTTGGTGGCGGGAAGCCGTGCGGGCGGGAGCCTGGGTCAGCGGCTTGGTCGTCGCGGTGCTGTGGCTGTCGGGCGGTGGCCTGGCAGCCCTGGGGTCGGGCCCGGCGAGCCTGCTGACCTCGCTCGGGCGCCTGTCGGGTCTCGTGGCAGCCGACCTGCTGCTCGTTCAGGTCTTCCTGATGGCCCGGGTCCCGGCCATCGAGCGCACGCACGGCCAGGATGAGCTCGCCCGGCGGCACCGGCTCGTCGGCTTCTGGTCTTTCACTCTGCTGATGCTGCACATCGTGCTGGTCACGTTCGGCTACGCGCTGCTGGACCGTACCGATGTCCTCCACGAGGCGTGGCTCCTCGTCACCACGTTCAGCGGCATGCTCCTGGCGCTTGCCGGCAGCGGCGCGCTCGTCGTCGTCACCGTGACGTCCGTGCGCATCGCCAGGCGGCGGTTGCGGTACGAGTCGTGGCACCTGCTGCACCTGTACGCCTACCTCGGCGTCGGGCTGGCCCTGCCGCACCAGATCTGGACCGGCTCGGACTTCCGGTCCTCCGCACTGGCCCGCGGCTACTGGCTGTCGGTGTACGCGCTCGCCGCCGGCTCGGTACTGGTGTTCCGGCTCGGGCTGCCGCTGTGGCGCACGGTGCGGCACGGCATCACCGTCACGGCCGTCGTGCGGGAGAGCTCCGACGTCGTGACCGTGCGGATGGGCGGCCGCGGCCTGGACCGGCTGCCCGCGCGCGCCGGCCAGTTCTTCGTCTGGCGCTTCCTGGACGGCCCGGGCTGGTCGCGCGGCCACCCGTTCTCGCTGTCGGCGGCGCCGCGACGGGGCCGGGTGCAGATCACCGCCAAGGACCATGGCGACGGCAGTGGGCGCCTCGCCGGGCTCCAACCGGGCACCCGGGTGCTGGTCGAGGGGCCGTACGGCCGACTGACCGGTGAGCACGTCACCGGCAGCAAGGTTGCCCTGCTCGCCTGTGGCATCGGCATCACCCCCTTGCGTGCGCTGCTGGAGGACCTGCCGTACGCCCCTGGCGACGCTGTCCTGGTTCACCGCGTGCACAGCGCGCAGGATCTGGTGTTCCGCGACGAGATCGCCGAGCTGGCCCGCCGGCGCGGGGCCACCGTCCACCACCTCATCGGTCCCCGGGTGCCCGGCCGCGCCTCCTGGCTGCCGGCCCACAGCGGGTTCCGCAGCGACAGCGACGCCCTGCGCACACTCATCCCGAACCTGCTCGAGCACGACGTTTTTATCTGCGGGCCCGACGCGTGGATGGATGCCGTCTGCGACGCCACCGTGGCTGCGGGCCTGGCTCCGCAGCGGCTGCACCAGGAACGCTTCACGTGGTGAGGCGCGGCGACCAGACGGGCACGCGGCGCAACGCCGCCGTCTTCCTGGCCACGGCTGCCGTCACCGGACTGCTCCTGCGCTACCCGACGAGCACCCACGGCAGCATGGCGCAGCCGGCCGTCGCCAGCGTCGCGGGGCCACCGGCGGCCGAGACCCCGCCAACCGGCCCGACCGCGCCGACGAAGACCGCGCCCACGACGACCGCGCCGACGAAGACCGCGCCAGGGGCCGTCCAGACCGTCGACGGCCCGGCCGTCGAAACCGGCTACGGTCCCATCCAGGTCCGGCTCACTGTGCGCGGCGGCCGGATCCTGACCGCGACCGCGACCGATTTCCCGGAGAGCGCCGGACCGAGTCGTTCGATCAACCACCGGGCCGTCCCGGTCCTGCAGGCCGAGACCGTGTCGGCGCAGAGTGCCCAGATCGACGCGGTCTCCGGCGCGACGTACACCTCCGCCGGCTACGTCAGCTCCCTGCAGGCGGCACTCGATGCCGCGCAGCTGCGCTGAGCGGGGGGCAACCATGCCGCTCCCGACAGCCGTGACCGACGTCGTCGACGTCGCCTCGGGGCAGGTCCACCGCGATGAGCCCGTCTCACCGGGCACGGGCGGCCCGGCCGGCAACGCCCAGCTCACCGCCCGACTCGGTCTGGCCCTGCTCGTGCTGTTCCTCGGCGAGCTCGTCACCCTGGTCAACGTGCGGGGGCTGATCACCTGGCATCTCGTGATAGGCCTGCTGCTGATCCCGCCGTCGCTGGCCAAGACCGCGACGACCGGCTGGCGCGTCGTCCGGTACTACACCGGCGCAGCCACCTACCGGAAGGCCGGCGCGCCCCCGCTGCTGCTGCGGTTGCTCGGGCCCCTGGTCGTCGTCGGCACGCTGTCCATGCTCGGCACCGGCCTGGTCCTGGTAGCTCTCGGGCCGGGCCCGGGTCGCGCCGCCCTGCTGGCTGTACTCGGTCAGCAGATCTCCGCGCTGACGCTGCACCAAGCCGCTTTTGTGCTCTGGGGCGCTGCGACCGGCCTGCACGTGCTAGCCCGGATCGTCCCCGCAGTCCGCTTGGCCGCCCCGTCGAGACGGGGCGGAGCGCGGCTCCCGGGAGCTGTGCCGCGCGCCGGCGCGCTGCTGGCCACCGGCGCGCTCGCCGCGCTCGTGGCGACGGTCGTCCTCGGCCTGGCCGCGGGGTGGACCGACACCGACCCCGGCCGGACCGAGCAGTCCGGCAGCATCAGTACACGGTGATCGGCGAGCCGCGACAGGTGCGCCGAGCCTGACCCGGTCGTCAACGTCACTGTTGAGAGGCCTGGACGGCGACCCAACAAGCCTGCGACAGTGCGGTATGACCGTCCGCGCCGCACCGGCAGTCCAGCCGATTTCACACGCCGCGACGCCGGCTGCCGTCCCGTCCCTGCGCGGCCTCACCGGCGGCCTGCTGGCCGCGCTCGTGCAGCCGGGTCCGGCCGTCCGCGAGGCCGGTCGGCTCGTCAGGGATGGCGCCCGCATCCTGCGCGGCACGTCGAGCAGCGCCCCGGCGCCGCAGGACAAGCGCTTCGCTGACCCCGCCTGGGCCACGAACCCGGTCTATCGCCGGGTGGCCCAGGGCTACCTGTCGCTCGGCGGCTCGCTCTCCCGCCTCGTCGACGACTACGAGGCGTCGGGCCGCGACTGGCGCGACGTGGAGCGGGCCCGGTTCGGGGTCAACGCCCTGACCAGCCTGCTGGCGCCGACCAACACCCTGCTCGGCAACCCGGCCGCCCTCAAACGGGCCTTCGACACCGGCGGCCGGAGCCTGGTCAAAGGGGCCGGCAACCTGCTCCACGACGTACGAACCAATGGCGGGATGCCCACGCAGACCGATCGCTCGGCCTTCACCGTCGGCACCGATCTGGCCGTCACCCCCGGAGCCGTCGTCGACCGGGACCCGGTGGCCGAGCTGCTGCAGTACGCACCGTCCACCGACCTCGTACGCCGGCGGCCGCTGCTCATCGTGCCGCCACCCATCGGCCGCTTCTACTTTCTCGACCTGCGGCCGGGCCGTAGCTTCGTGGAGTACGCCGTCAACCAGGGCTTCCAGGTCTTCATGCTCAGCTGGCGCAACCCGACCCGCGAACAGTCCGCATGGGACCTCGACACCTATGCGGCCCGGATCGCGGCCGCCGTCGAGACGGCCAAGCAGATCACCGGATCGACGGACGTCACGACCTTGGGCTTCTGTGCGGGCGGCATCCTGACCAGCACGGTGCTCAATCACTACGCGGCCATCGGCGACAGCAGCATCGCGGCGGCGGGCTTCGCGGTGACGCTGCTGGACTTCGACAGCCGAGCGCCGCTCGGCGCGTTCTCCTCGCCGCAGCTGCTCGAGCTGGCCCGACGGGGGTCCAAACGGGCCGGGGTGATCACGGCCCGGTCGCTCGGGGCGGTGTTCAGCTGGATGCGGCCGGACGACCTCGTCTTCAACTACGTCGTCAACCAGTGGCTGATGGGCCAGGATCCGCCGGTGTTCGACATCCTGGCCTGGAACGCCGACGGCACCAACCTGCCGGCCCAGCTGCACGAGGACTTCCTGGCGCTGTTCCGCGACAACACCCTGGCAGGCAAGGGCGACTTGACGGTGCTCGGCACGCCGGTCGACCTGTCCCGGGTCACTGTCCCGACCTTTGTGACAGGCGCCGTCAACGACCACCTCACGCCGTGGACGGGCTGCTACCGCACGACCGACCTGCTGTCCGGCCCGAGCACCTTCGTGCTGAGTAACGCCGGCCACATCGCCAGCCTGGTCAACCCACCCGGCAACCCCAAGGCCAGCTATCAGGTGGGCGGCGAGCCCGGTCCCGACCCGGACGCGTGGCGCGCGGGCGCCGAGCGTCGCACCGGTAGCTGGTGGGAAGCCTGGACCACCTGGATGCTGGCGCGTTCCGGCGAGGAGGTACCTGCCCCCGCGTCACTCGGCGATGAGCGGCATCCGCCGCTCGAGCCCGCCCCGGGCAGCTACGTGTTGGACCGGGTCCCGGGCTGAGCTGCTGCCCCGACACCGCACTCGTTCAGGAACGCCGTCACGGCCTGACAGCCCTCGTCGGGTTGCTCGAGCAGGAACAGGTGCCCACCGTCGACGACCCGCAGGCGGGCGCCAGGCACCTCCCGCGCGAGGATCCGGGCGTTGCGGGCCGGCACCAGCGGGTCATGGGCGCCCGCCAGCACCAGCACCGGAGCACGCAGGCTGGGCAGGTAGGACCGGCTCGACCAGCCGGAGATGGCCCAGAGCTGCTGGGCGTAGCCGCGTGCCGTCGGCGGGGTGCGCAGCCGCGCCTTGGCTGAGGCCGGATCGGCCGGCTGGCCCGGCGCGCTGCCGAACACCACCGGCCCCACGAGCCGCAGATACGTCCGCGAGTAGTAGCGCGCCGGGGTGGCCATCAGCGCGATGACCCAGGGGGCTGGCGGCTGCCCTCCCCAGCCCGGCGTCGTGGCGGCCAGCACCACGGCGCCCACCCGCAGAGGGTTGCGGTGCGCGAGCTCCTGGGCCAGCGCGCCGCCCCAGGAGTAGCCGAGCACGTCGGTGCGGTCGATCCCGAGTTCGTCGAGCAGGCCCACGACGAGGTCGGCGTACCCGCGCATCCGCGTCGGCACCAGCAGCGGCGGAGAGCCCCCGGTGCCCGGCACGTCGAGCATGACGATCCGGCGGCCGGGCAGCCGACGCACCACCGGCTCCCACATGTCGATGTTGCCGCCGATGCCGTTCAGCAGGAGCAGCGGCGGTCCCTGGCCTGTCGTGGCCGCCCGCACCGGCCGCCCGCCGATCCGAAGCCGCAGCGTGCGCGGCGGCCACGAAGGGGCCTTGGTCGCGGTAGTCAGTGCAGACGCTCGAGGACCATGGCCATGCCCATCCCGCCGCCGACGCACATGGTCTCGACGCCCCACTGCTTGTCCAAGCTCTGCAGGCCGTTGATCAGGGTGCCGGTGATCCGGGCGCCGGTGGACCCGAACGGGTGGCCCAGGGCAATCGCGCCGCCGTGCACGTTGAGCTTGTCGAGGTCGATGTCCAGGGCGCGGTAGGACGGGATGACCTGGGCGGCGAACGCCTCGTTGATCTCGAACAAGTCGATGTCGCCCACGGTCATCCCGGCGCGCGCCAGCGCGAGACGGGTGGCCGCCACCGGCCCGTAGCCCATGATCTCTGGGGACAGCCCGGTCACGGCGGTGCTGACAATCCGGGCCAGCGGGGTGAGTCCGAGCTCGGCAGCCCTGGTGTCGCTCATCACGATGACCGCAGCGGCCCCGTCGTTCAACGGGCAGGCGTTGCCAGCGGTGACAAGGCCGTCGGGCCGAAACACCGGCTTGAGCCCGGACATCCCAGCCACCGTCACGCCGGCCCGCGGCCCGTCGTCCTTGGTCATGACGGTGCCGTCGGGCAGCGGCACCGGGGTGATCTCGCTGTCGAAGAACCCGTTCGCGATCGCCTTCTCGGCGTTGTTCTGCGACCGGGCCGCGAACTCGTCCATCTCGGTGCGGGTCACGCCCTTCAGGCGAGCCAGGTTCTCCGCTGTCTCCCCCATCGAGATGTACACGTCCGGTATCTGGTCGTCCTCGCGCGGGTCGTGCCAGCTGTCCTGGCCACCCGCCGCCAGCGCCGCGCTGCGCGCCTCGGCCTGGGAGAACAGCGGGTTGCGGCTGTCCGGCAACGAGTCGCTGTTGCCCTTGACGAACCGGCTGACCATCTCCACCCCGGCGGAGATGAAGGCCGTGCCCTCCCCGGACCGGATCGCGTGCGCCGCCATCCGGGTGGTCTGCAACGAGCTGGAGCAGTACCGGGTGATCGTGGTGCCGGGCAGGAAGTCATAGCCGAGCTGCACCGCCACCACCCGACCGAGGTTGTTGCCCTGCTCCCCACCCGGCAGACCACACCCCAGCATCAGGTCATCGATGTCGTGTGGGTCCAGCGCCGGCACCTGGTCCAGCGCCGCCCGTACCACCAACGTCGCCAGATCATCAGCTCGCACCTGCGTCAGCGAACCCTTGAATGCCCGCCCGATCGGCGAACGAGCAGTAGCAACAACGACGGCCTCAGGCATAACCAGCTCCTTCATGGGCGAGGGGACCACCGGACGCTAACCCCATACCGAACGACGTTCTACGCGGGGGCGTGCGGCCGCTGCACGGACCTCCCACCCTCCTACTGCCCACGCCAGACGGGCTGACGCTTCTCGACGAAGGCGGCGGCGCCCTCCTTGGCGTCGGCGGAGGCCACCACATGCGCAAGCAGCACGCTCTGCCGCTGCCAGAGCTCGGCCGCCGGCCAGCTCGCCGACTCCACGAGCACCTTTTTGGTCGTACGCACGGCCAGCGGGCCGTTCGCCGCAATCTCCGTCGCCAGCCCGCGGGCGGCGGCGAGCGCTCCGCCGGGTGGGGTGAGCCGGTTGACCAGCCCCCAGCGGTGGGCGTCGACGGCGCTCATCGGCAGTCCCGTGAGGGCGTGCTCCATCGCGATCTGCGCGGGCACCCGCCGCGGCAGCCGGATCAGCCCACCCGAGCCGGCGATCAGGCCCCGGCGCACCTCCGGGAGCCCGAAGCTGGCGTCCTGCGCGGCGACCACGAGGTCGCAGGCCAGCACCAGCTCGCAGCCGCCCGCGACCGCGTGACCTTCGACGGCCGCGATCAGCGGGGTCAGCGGGGGTGCCTCGGTGAGCCCGGCAAGGCCGCGGCCGGGCACCTCCGGCCGTTCACCGGTCAGCAGGAACGCCTTGAGGTCCATGCCGGAGCTGAAGGTGCCGCCGGCGCCGGTGAGGATGCCGACCACCAGCGCCGGGTCGGCGTCCAGCTCGTCGAGGGCGGCCGCGACGGCGTACGCCATGGCCCGGTCCATCGCGTTGCGCACCCGCGGACGGTTGAGCGTGATGATCAGGATGCCCCCGTCCCGCTCCACCAGCACGGAGTCAGGCATGCGCTGCCTCTCGGAGCGCCCGGGCCGCGCCGAGCCGGTCACGCACGACCCGGCCACCGACCACCCGGCCCTCGCGGACCTCTACCAGGCCGGCGAGGTGCACGACCGAGGGCTGCCCCACGAGATCGTCCAGGTCGTCCAGGCCACCGAGGTAGCTGCCACTCTGGGCAGCCGAGAAGGCGACCTGCTTCCCGGCCGAGAACAGCTCGGTGACCACCACCGACGTGACGTCGAGCAGCCGCTCCGGGCGCTGCCCCATGGCCTCGTCGTCACAGCTGACGTCGGCGCTGCGCAGGTCCGGCGAGCCGAGCCAGTCGCGGACGACGGCCTCGGCAGCCGGGTCGGCAGGCGCCTGTTCGGTGTCCCACGGCGCCGGGGCCGGCGCAGCCACCGGGTCGCACTCGCCGGTCGCCAGCTGCCGGCGACGGCCGTAGTAGTCCTCCTCCGCCCAGCAGTGCGTGAGCCGGCCCCCGTGGCTGCGGAACAGCGAGACCCCGGACCAGGCCGCCGTACGGCCGCCGAGCCGGACCGATGCGCCCGACTCGCTGAACACGATGGCGACCCGGTCGCCCGACACGACGAGCTGGTGGACCGTGACGACGAGCCCCGGGTAGCGGCTGAGCTGCGCCATCGTCGCCGGGACGTAGGTCTCGCGCGGGCCGAGCAGGAAGCCGCCGATCAGCAGCGCGTACTCCGGAGCGAGCAGGTCCTCGCAGGCCTCGGGGTGCTGGCCGTTCAGCCAGTCGACCGCCCACCGGCGTACCAGCGCGACCGTCGGGTCGGTCACCTCGCGCCCGCGAGCCGGTACGCAGCCCGCAGGTCCTTCTTGAGCACCTTGCCCGAGGCGTTCCTCGGCAGGGCGTCGACGATGTCCAGCGACGTCGGGCACTTGTAGCGGGCGAGCCGCTCACGGGTGAACGCGACGACCTCGTCCAGGGACAGGCTCGCCCCGGGGCGGAGCACCACGACCGCCTTCACCGTCTCGCCCCAGCGGGCATGCGGTATCGCGATCACCGCGACGTCGGCGACCGCGGGATGGGCGGCCAGCGCGTTCTCCACCTCAGCCGGATAGACGTTCTCGCCACCTGAGATGATCATGTCCTTGAGCCGGTCGTGCAGGAACACGAAGCCCTCGGGGTCGAGGTGCGCGGCGTCGCCGGTACGCAGCCAGCCGTCCTCGACCAGGGTGTCGGCCGTGACTGCCGGCTGGTCCCAGTAGCCGGCCATGTTCTGCCCGCTGCGGACCCAGATCTCACCGACCGCGCCGTCGGGGGCGGGCTCGCCGGTCAGCGGGTCCCTGATGCTCATCTCCACCCATGGCAGCGGCCGGCCGACCGAGCGGAGCAGGTGTGCCCGGGGGCCGCCGGGGTCGTGGTCCTGCGCCGGCAGGACCAGCACGGTCCCGGAGGTCTCCGTCATCCCGTACACGCCGAGGAACCCGCAGCCCAGCCTGTCGATGGCCCGGGTGAGCAGCGCCTCCGTCATCGGCGCCCCGCCGTAGCCGACCAGCTGCAGGCTGGACAGGTCGGCCTGCTCGACATCCGGAGCGTCCAGGACGGACTGCACGACAGCCGGCACCCAGAACGCGTGCGTGACGCGGTGCCGTTGGACCTCTGCGAGCAGCACCGCGGCCGCGGCCTCCCGCACCAGGACGGTGTGGCCGCCCTGGCTCAGTGTGGTCAGCCCGTAGCCGGCCCCACCGATGTGGAACAGCGGTGACGCCACGAGGTTGACGCTGTCCGGGCCCATCCGCCACGCCGTCGCGGCCATCCGCGCGGTCAGGGCAAGATTGGCGCTGGTGATCATCGCGCCCTTCGGCCGACCGGTCGTCCCGGAGCTGTAGAGCTGCAGGACGACGTCCTCGGACGAGACCGGGGCAGCCGGGTCGGTGTCGTCGGCGACCGCGAGCCACTGCTCGTACGCCGCGCCCAGCACCACGACGGGGACCCCGAGATCGGCCGGGACCAGCCCCAGGTGCTCCGCGCCCACCAGCAGGACCCCGAGGCGGGCGTCTCGGATCACCTCGGCGAGCTCGGGCGGGGCGAGCCGCCAGTTCAGGCCGACGACGACCGCACCCACCTTGCTGCAGCCGAACGCGACCTCGAAGAAGGCCGGGCTGTTCTTGTCCAGCACCGCTACCCGGTCGCCGCGGGTGATGCCGAGGCCGAGCAGGGCGTTCGCGGCCCGGGAGCTGCGCGCGTGCAGCTCGCCGAAGCTGACCGTGACGTCGCCGCAGGACAGCGCCGGCGCATCGGGACGCTGCGCGGCGTGGCCGCGTACGAGGTCGGCCAGCACCGGGCCCACGGCGCTAGTAGCTCTTGGGCAGCCCGAGGCTGTGCTGCCCGATGTAGTTGAGGACCATCTCGCGGCTGACCGGGGCGGTGCGCAGCATCCGCGCGGTGAACCACAGGTCGGACAGGCCGTACTCGTTGGACAGGCCGTTGCCGCCATGGGTCTGGATGGCATTGTCCAGCGCGCCCAGGCAGGCCTCGCCCGCCGCGTACTTGGCCATGTTCGCGGCCTCACCGGCGTCCAGCCCGGCGTCGAACAGCTCGGCCGCGCGGGCGTTCATCAGCCGCGCGAGCTGCACCTCGATGTAGGACTTGGCCAGCGGGTGCGCGACGCCCTGGTGCGTCCCGATCGGCACGCCCCAGACCTCGCGCTGGTTGGCGTACGTCGAGGCCTTGTCCAGGGCGTACAGCGCGATGCCGTTGGCGATCGCGGCGGCGGCAACACGCTCGGGGTTGAGGCCCGCGAAGACCTGCTTGAGGCCTTCGCCCTGCCCGCCGATCATGCTGTCGGCGGCCACCGGCACGTCATCGAAGAACACCATGAACTGCCGCTCGGGGGCGCCGAGTGCGGAGTCGATGACCTGCAGCGTGATGCCGGGCGCCTGGGTGTCCACGACCACCAGCGACAGCGTCGGCTTGCCCGACGGCCCGACCTCGGCGTCGCGACAGACCACCAGCATGGCGTCGGCCTCGTCGACACCGGACGTCCAGTACTTCCCGCCGTTGATCCGCCAACCGCCCCCGTCGACCGGGGTCAGGGTGGTGGAGAGCTTGTGGGTGTTGGTGCCCGCGTCCGGCTCGGTGATGGCGAAGCACATCTTCTTCGAGCCGTCCGCGAGGCCGGCTAGCCAGCGGTCCTTCAAGACGTCGGAGCCGTGGTTGAGCAGGATCGGCCCGCAGATCGAGGCGATGACGATGTACTGCATCGGGCAGCCCTGCGCGGCACACTCCTCGATCACCACGGCGAGGTCGGCCAAGCCGCCGCCGCCGCCGCCGTACTCCTCGGGCAGGTGTACGCCGAGGAAGCCGCCCTCGCCGAGGTCGCGCCAGAGGTCCTCGGGGAAGCCGCCCTCCTTGGCGACCTTCTGGAAGTACGGGCGGCCGTACTTGCCCACCAACCGGCCCACGCTGTCGCGCAGCGCCCTGCGGTCCTCGTTCGTGCTGACGACCGGTGAGTCGCTCAGTCGGTTGTCGCTCACAGCTGCCTCCAGGCGCAGACGGGATGGGGTCGGACGGTTACCACGTGAAGAAGCCCTGGCCGCTCTTCTGGCCGAGCTGGCCCTCAGCAACCTTGTCGATGAGCACCTGTGGCGGCGCGAAGCGCTCGCCGTAGACCTTCGTGAGGTTGCGGGCGATGTCGAGCCGGACGTCCAGCCCGACGATGTCGGACAGCCTCAGCGGGCCCATCGGGTGGCGGTAGGCGACCGTCATTGCGGTGTCGATGTCGTCGGCGGAGGCGACGCCGCTCTCGAGCATCCGCATCGCCTCGAGCGCCGCCACGACATCGAGCCGGCTGGTGGCGAAGCCGGGCAGGTCCTTGACCACGATGGAGCGCTTGCCGATGAGGGTGACCAACGCCTGTGCCCGGCTGATCGTGGCCTCAGACGTCGCCGCCCCGCGGATCAGCTCGACCATCTGCAGCGACCACACCGGGTTGAAGAAGTGCATGCCGAGGAAGTCCTCGGGGCGGGCGAGCCGCCCGGCGAGCTCGTCGACCGACAGGGCGCTGGTGTTGGTGGCCAGCAGTGCGGGGTGCCGGGCCTGCACGGCGGCGAGCACGTCGTGCTTGAGGTCGAGCCGCTCGGGCACCGATTCCACGACCAGGGTCAGGCCTTCGGGAAGGTCGCCCGGCGCGGGGACGACCTGCACGAGCCCCGGCAGATCAGCTGCCTGCCCGGCGGTCAGCTTGCCGCGGGCCAGCCCGTTGGCGGCCTGTCTGCCCAGCACCGCCAGCAGGGCCGCGCTCCGCCCCGCGTCCGGTTCGGCAACCGTGGTCGGGCAGCCGGCCGCCGCGAAGACGTACGCGATGCCGACGCCCATGGTGCCGGCGCCGACGACCCCGACGGACGTGGCCACGCAGTCCTCCTCGTTCGTGTCGCCCCAAAGTTAGGGCCACGCCGCGAGGTCGTCAACCTCTGTGTTGACAGTCGCGCGAGGCCCGGGAGAACCCTTGTCGGCCAGCCCCGCGGCGTTCAGGCCAGGCAGGTGAGCGGCTGGCCGCCGTTGTAGGTGACCATGTCGCCGAGCGCTGCGGCCAGGTCGATCGGCCCGCCCTCCGGCACGCCACCGTCGGCCGGCGGCGCTGCCTCGGCATACGCCCGGTGCAGATTCCCGACGATGCGCTCGCTGTCGAGCCATTGCGCGTACGGGCCGAGATCGGTCTCACGGGCCGCCTGCAGCGGGCTGAGCCCGGCGGCCTGGCCGCGCGCCGCGACCTCCAGGACGAAGTGCAGATAGCCCAGGACGTCGTCGATGACCGCCGGCCCGCACACCGGGCCGTGCCCCGGCACGATCGTGCGGGCGCCCAGCGGAGCCAGGACGTCCTCGAGCACGCGGACCGCCCCGACGACCGAACCCATCAGCAGGAAGGGCGTTCCGCCGGCGAACAGCAGGTCCCCGGAGTAGAGGACCGAACGGTCCGGCACCCAGACGATCGAGTCGTTGGTCGTGTGCGCGGGGCGGCCGACGTGCCGGACCTCGACCTCGAGATCGCCGACCCAGAGTGTCACCCCGTCGCGGTAGGTCAGCGAGGGCGGCTCGAGCTCTACGTAGCCGAGGTCGAAGGGCGTCCAGAAGGGTGGGTCACGCCACAGGCCGGCCTCGATGAGCGCCCGCCGGGTGCCCTCGTGAGCCACGATCGTCGCGTCCCGAAACAGCGAGTTGCCGTGCGTGTGGTCGCCGTGGTGATGAGTGTTGACCAGGGTGCGCACCGGCCGGTCGGTCACGCCGCGGACAGCTTCGCGCCAGGCCCGGGTGCGGGCCTCGGTCGCGCAGGCGTCGACGCCGACCGCCGCATGCGGGCCGACCAGCAGGCCGGTGTTGTTGATCCACCAGCTGCCGTCAGGCTGCACGTAGGCGTAGAGGCCGTCCTCGATCTCCTGCAGGACCGGCGGCCCGAGTGCGGTCCTCGTCGACGTGCTCATCGCGTCCTCCTGATCGACAACAGACCCGTTGACGGAACGTGACACACCGGCAACGCTGGCGCAAGGACGCCCCTGAGGAGGACCTGCGTGGCCGAGCTCAGCGGGATCGGACGGCGGCGCGAGGCCGCCCGCAGCGAAGCCAACCCCGTCTACCTGCAACGCCGGCGCGAGCTGGTGGAGGCGGCCGCCCGGGTATTCAAGGCGAAGGGGCTGCAGGGCGCGAATCTGGGCGACATCGCGGTTGAATCGGGCGCTGACCGCGCCTCGCTGTACTACTACGTCAGCAGCAAGGAAGAGCTTTTCCACGAGGTCGTACGCGAGGCGGCCGAGGCCAACCTGGCGGCGGCGCAAGCCATCCGGGACGGCGTGGGCCCGGCTCCGGACAAGCTGCGGCGGCTGATCGTCTCGCTCATGGAGTCCTACGCCGAGCACTATCCAATCCTCTACGTCTTCATCCAGGAGAACCTTAGCCACGTGCCCGATGCCCACGCTGAGTGGGCGCAGGACATGCGCGGTGTCAACAAGGACTACGAGCAGATCGTGGTGGACCTGGTGCAGACCGGCTACGACGAAGGCACGATGCGCAGCGATGCGCCGGCCTGGGTCGTCGCGTACGGCGTGATGGGGATGGTCGGCTGGACCAACCGCTGGTTCAACCCGACCGACGCAGCGCAGACAGCCGCCGAGATCGGAACGGCCTTCGCCGACTGTCTGCTGCTCGGGCTGGCTGCCGGGACGTCGTCAACGCCGCCGTAGATTGAGGCAACAGGAGGGTTGACGCTGACCGGCGGCGGTGGTGTGATCCGGGCCACAACCGCGCGCTCCGCGGGGGGATCACACTGGAGGCAGACGCACATGGGCAGTTCGCACCGGAACAGATGGCTCGTCGCGACGGCAGGGATGAGCGCCCTGACGCTGCTCACCGCCTGCGGCAGCAGCAGCAGCACGGCCTCGACGACTCCGAGCTCAGCATCGACGGGCAGTGCAGCGACCGGTGGCGGCTCCGACGTCAGCGCGGCCAAGGCCGCTGCCGCGAAGTTCGAGCAGGCGCCGACGACGATCAACGCCAAGGTGCCGCTGACCGGCAAGGTGGAGCAGGGCCGGACCTATGTCGTGATCGGCTGCGAGCTCCCGCAGTGCAAGGTGATCAGCGACGGCGCGATCGAGGCAGCCAAGGCGATCGGCTGGAAGCCGCAGTACCTGCAGTACAAGACGACCGACGGGGCGACGCTGACGTCGGCGATGAAGGACGCCCTGCAGTACAAGCCCATCGCGGTCAGCCCGATCGGCTTCTCGCAGGCCGTCTGGACACAGCTGCAGCCGGTGTACAAGGCCGCCGGCATTCCGATCGTCCCGATCGCCGTCGGCGACGTCGAGCCCAGCGACACCGTCACGCTCGGCTCGTCGAGCCAGGTCGACTACGCGGCCGCCGGTGAGGTCATCGCCAACTGGTTCATCGGTGACTCGAATGGCAAGGGCAAGGCCCTGGTCCAGGACGTGCCCGCCTTCGCTGTCCTCAAGGCGTACGGCGACTCGGTGAAGGCCACCGTCAAGAAGGGCTGCTCGAGCTGCTCGACGACCGCGCTCGACGTGGCCCCGGCGCAGCTGGCGACCAACAGCCTGGTCCCGGCGGTCGTCTCCGCGCTCCAGAAGGACCGCTCGATCAAGTACCTGCTGACCACCGACGGCGCGTTCATCGCGGCGCTGCCCTCGGCGCTGAAGGCGGCCGGCATCACCGACGTCAAGATTGCCGGCGGCGCCGCGGACATCAACAACACGCAGGCTCTGGTTTCCGGCACCGAGGCGGCCTGGACGCTGGAGCCGACCGACCAGTTCGGCTGGGTCGGCGTGGACATCGCGGCCCGCAAGCTACTCGGCATGCCGATCGAGCCGGCCCAGATCCTGCGCCCGCTGATGCTCGCGACCCAGCAGAACGTCGGCACGCCGACGAACTTCCTGACCGCTCCGAAGGACTACCGCGACCAGTACAAGAAGCTCTGGGGCGCCTGATGACCTCTGCTGCGCTCTCGCCGGCGCCGGGGACCGATGGGTCTCCGGCACCGGCGCTGCAGGTCAGCGACCTCACCAAGACCTTCGTGGGCGGCCGGGCACTGGACGCTGTCGACCTGCAGGTCGCGGCCGGACAGGTGCACGCACTGCTGGGTGAGAACGGCTCCGGCAAGTCCACCCTGATCAAGGTGCTGTCGGGTTACCACCGGCCTGACCCGGGTGGGCTCGTGCGGATCGGCGGCTCCGAACTGGCCTTCGGCAGCGCTCTCGCCTCGTACGAGACGGGGGCCCGTTTTGTCCACCAGGACCTCGGGCTCATCGAGTCGTCGTCCATCAGCGACAACCTCGCCTTCGGCCCCGGCTTCCCGACCCGGTGGGGCACGATCCGGTCGCGGACGGCACGGCTGCGCGCCGTGCAGGCACTCGAGCAGATGGAGCTCGATGTCGACCCGGGTGCCCCCGTCTCGGCGCTGTCCCCGGCCCAGAAGACCGGTGTCGCCGTCGCCAGGGCGCTGCTGTCGGACGACACCTCCCCCGTCCACCTGCTGGTGCTCGACGAACCGACCGCCCGGCTGCCCGAGGGAGAGGTGGAGCACCTGCTGGACATCGTGCGCACGGTCGCCCGGCGGGGCATCGGCGTGCTGTACGTGACGCACCGCCTCGACGAGGTCTTCCAGATCGCCGCCTGGGCCTCGGTGCTGCGCGACGGCGTGAAGATCGCCTCCGAGCCGGTCGCCGGCCTGACCCGCGACGCACTGCTGCAGCAGCTCCTGGGTGCGGCGCTGGAGAAGCCGCACCGGCTGCAGCCCCACGAGGTCCGCGGCGGCGCACCGGTTCTGTCCGTCACCGGTCTGGCGTCCGAGACTCTGCACGACGTGTCGCTTGAGGTCCGGCCCGGCGAGGTCGTCGGCGTCGCCGGCATCACCGGCTCGGGTCGCGACGCGCTGTGCGCGACCCTGTTCGGCGCCCGCCCGCGCGACCGGGGGCAGGTGTCCGTGCGCGGCGCAACCGTCCCTGCGGGCCGGCCCGACGTGGCGATGGCGCGCGGCGTCGCCTACGTCCCGGCGGAGCGCAAGCTGCAGGGCTGCTTCCTGGACCTGAGCGCGCGGGAGAACGTCGGGATCGCCAGCCTGCGCAGCTTCTGGAAGCTTCCGTACCTGCGCCGCAAGGCCGAGCTCGGCGCCACCCGCCGCTGGTTCGATCGGTTCGGCGTGCGGCCGCAGCACGGGGCCGACCTGCCGATGTCGTCGTTCAGCGGCGGTAACCAGCAGAAGGTCGTCTTCGGCAAGTGGTTCCAGCGCGAGCCGGTGCTGTTCCTGCTCGACGAGCCCACACAGGGCGTCGACGTCGGCGCGAAGGCCGAGTTGCACGGAGCGCTGTTCGACGCCGCGCGGCAGGGCGCCGCCGTGCTGATGAGCTCCTCCGACGTCGATGAGCTCGTGACGACCTGCGACCGGGTCGTGGTGCTGCGCGCGGGTCGGGTCGTCGCGACGCTGACCGGCGCCGACATCAACGCCCACGCGCTGTCCCGCGCGGCTCTGGGCATCGACCAGACCGCCGACCGGGGAGTGCCCGTATGAAGCGACCGGCAGCCGGGCTGGGCTTCGAGAGGTTCAGCGGCCTGTACCTGTGGGCGCTGTTCATTGTCATCTTCACGCTCTGGCAGCCCGACCTGTTCGCGACCGGCGCGACCGTGCACTCGGTCGCGGCCGACCGGGCCATCGGTGCGCTCCTCGCCCTGGGCATCGTCGTCCCGCTGATCTGTGGCGTCTATGACCTCGCGATCGGGGCGACCGCCAACCTGAGCACGATCATCGCCGTCCTGCTGCTCAACCGCGGGTGGAACCTGGTGGCGGCCGCCGTCTTCGCCATCGTCGTCGGCACCACGATCGGAGCGGTGAACGGCTTCATCGTCGTCCGGCTGAAGGTCAACTCGTTCATCACGACGCTGGGCATGGCGTCGATCCTGGCCGCGGTGCAGATCATCGTCACCGGCAACCTCCAGCCGCGCCCGGCCACCAACACCGCCTGGGACGCCTTCACGCAGACGACGGTGTTCGGCTTCCAGATCGTGGTCATCTACATGCTGGTCATCGCGGCGGTGCTCTGGTGGGCGCTGGGCCACACGCCGGCCGGCCGCTACCTATACGCCATCGGCAGCAGCCCCGACGCGGCCCGGCTCTCCGGCGTACGGGTCGACTTCTACACCTGGACCTCGCTGATCGCCTCCGGCACCATCGCCGGGATCGCCGGTGTGCTCTACGCCTCGCTGTCCGGGCCGTCGCTGAGCTACGGCTCGGGCCTGCTGCTGCCCGCCTTCGCAGCGGTGTTCCTCGGCTCGACCCAGATCACCCCGGGACGGTTCAATATCTGGGGAACTGTGTTGGCGATCTACGTCCTGGCGACCGGCGTCAAGGGCCTGCAGCTCGTCACCGACGTGCAGTGGCTCGACCCGATGTTCAGCGGTGTCGCCCTGATCGCCGCCGTCGCCGTCGCGATCGGGCGCCAGCGGTCCGGGGACGAACGCAAGCGCAAGCGCCTGGTCGGCACCGAATCGACACCACCGGCACAACGCGCCGGCGAGGATGCCGACACCCACTCGACCGCGGGCACCTGACCGGTCAGACCCCGCGCGGCCTTCCCACACAACCTGCACCGAGGGAGACACATGTCCGAGAGCACACTCGCCCCGTCCACCAACCCGAGCGCGGCCGCGACCGTGGCAGCGCTACGCAGCGGTGAAGTCCTGGACCGCACCGCCATCTACCTCGACGGGCAGTGGGTCGCCTCCGAGGGCACCGGCCGCATCCAGGTGATCGACCCGGCAACCGAGCAGGTCATCGCCGAGGTCGCCGAGGGCACGCCGGCGGACGTCGACAAGGCCGTCGCAGCGGCGCGGGCCGCCTTCCCCGCCTGGTCGGCCCGGCCCGCCGCCGAGCGCGCAGACTTCCTGCAGCAGACCGCCGACCTGCTGGTGGCCCGCCTCGAGGAGTTCGGCGAGATCGCCTCCCGCGACGTCGGCGCCCCGCTCGAGGCCGCCAAGGCCGTCCAGATCGGGCTGCCGATCTTCAACTTCGGCCACTACGCGACGCTCGCCCGCAGCTACGACTTCGACGGCTACGAGGTCGGCAACTCGCTGATCGTCAAGGAGGCGATGGGCGTCATCGGCTGCATCACCCCCTGGAACTTCCCGCTGCACCAGGTGGCACTCAAGGTCGCAGCCGCGTTCGCCGCAGGCTGCACCGTCGTCGTCAAGCCGACCGAGGTCGCCCCGCTGCTGGTCTACGCCCTCGCCGACATCTTCGACGAGATCGGCCTGCCGGCAGGGGTGTTCAACCTGGTCAGCGGTTTCGGGCCGGTCGTGGGCGAGGCGATCGTGGCGCACCCCGACGTCGACATGATCTCCTTCACCGGCTCCACCCGGGCGGGCAAGCGGATCGCCGAGGTCGCGGCCGGCACCGTGAAGCGGGTCGCGCTCGAGCTCGGCGGCAAGTCGGCAAACGTCATCCTTGACGACGCCGACCTGGAGAAGGCCATCACCGGCGGTATCGCCAACGCCTACCTCAACTGCGGGCAGGCCTGCACCGCGCTGACTCGGATGCTGGTCCCCGCCAGCCGACTGCCGGAGGTCGAGCAGATCGCCAAGCGGATCGCCGACTCGTACGCGATCGGTGCCTGGGACGCACCCGGCACGGTGCTCGGCCCGCTGATCAACGCCACCCAGCAGGAGAAGGTCCTGGGCTACATCCAGAAGGGCATCGACGAGGGCGCGAAGGTCGTGACGGGCGGCGTCGAGACCGGGCGGACGACCGGCTACTTCGTGACCCCGACGGTGTTCTCGGGCGTCACCAACGACATGACGATCGCCCGCGAGGAGATCTTCGGCCCGGTGCTGTCGATCCTGCCGTACGCGGATGAGGCCGAGGCCGTCCGGATCGCCAACGACACCGAGTACGGCCTGGCGGGCGCGGTCTGGTCCGGCGACGACGCCCGCGCCCTGCGGGTGGCCAAGCAGCTGCGCGCCGGCCAGATCGAGGTCAACGGCGGTGCCTTCAACCCGGCGGCACCGTTCGGTGGCTACAAGCAGTCCGGTCTTGGCCGCGAGGCCGGCGCGGCCGGCCTGGAGGAGTTCCTGGAGACCAAGGCCATCCAGCGATAGTGCGGCTTACCCCACCCCCGATGACAAGGAGATCTCAGCTGTGAAGACGAAAGCGGCCGTCCTGTGGGGCGCCAACGAGGACTGGTCGGTCGAGGAGGTCGAGCTCGGCGACCCGGTCGCCAGTGAGGTCCAGGTGCGCCTGGCGGCCTCGGGGCTGTGCCACTCCGACGAGCACAACCGGATCGGCGACATCCCGATGGTGCCGCCGGGGGCATTCCCGTTCATCGGCGGCCACGAGGGCGCCGGCACCGTCACCAAGGTCGGGCCGGGCGTCACCAGCCTGCAGGAGGGCGACCACATCGTCCTGGGGTTCCTGCCCTCCTGCGGGCGGTGCCCCTCGTGCGCCCGCGGTCACCAGAACCTGTGCGACCTCGGCGCCACCCTGCTCACCGGCAAGGCCATCGCCGATGGCACCAACCGGATCCAGGTCAGGGGCCAGGACGCCACCCCGATGTGTCTGCTCGGCACCTTCTCGCCGTACGTCACGGTCCACGAGGCGTCCGCCATCAAGATCGAGAAGGACATCCCGCTGGACAAGGCGGCGCTGGTCGGCTGCGGGGTGACGACCGGCTGGGGCTCGTCGGTCTACGCAGCAGATGTCCGGGCCGGCGAGACCGTCGTCGTGATCGGCGTCGGCGGGGTCGGCATGAACGCCGTCCAGGGCGCCCGCATCGCCGGGGCCAAGCACATCGTGGCCATCGACCCGGTCGAGTTCAAGCGCGAGCAGGCGATGGAGTTCGGGGCGACCCACACCTTCGCCAGCATGGCCGAGGCGGTGGAGCCGCTGAACCAGCTCACCTGGGGGCGGATGGCCGAGAAGGCCGTCATCGCCGTCGGGCGCATCGACGGCAAGAACATCGCCGAGATGCTCGCGCTGGTCGGCAAGGGCGGGACCGGGGTCGTCACGGGCATGGGGCCGATGACGGACATGAAGGTGGAGCTCAGCCTGTTCGAGCTGACGCTACTCGAGAAGCGCCTGCAGGGCGCGATCTTCGGCAGCGCGAACCCGCGGTTCGACATCCCGAACCTGCTGCGGCTCTACCAGGAGGGCCAGCTCAAGCTCGACGAGCTGATCACCCGGACGTACACCCTGGAAGACATCAACGAGGGCTACGCCGACATGAACGCCGGCAAGAACATCCGTGGCGTCGTCATGTACGGCGAGTCCGACTGGTGACCGACGCGGCGCCGCCCGATGCCGGCACCAGCAGCATCGGGCGACGCCGGGCCGCGGCCCGTGGCGGGTCGGGCGCCGGTTACCACCAGCGCCGCGAGGACATCATCTCGGCCGCCGCCACGGTTTTTCGTACCAAGGGCTATCGCGGCACGAGCATCGCCGATGTCGCCGAGGCCGTCGGCGTCGACCGCGCCACGCTGTACTACTACGTCGGTGGCAAGGAAGAGCTGCTCGACGAGATCGTCACCGACGTCGTCACCGCGAACCTCGCGGTGGTCGAGCAGATCCGCGACTCCGACGATCCGGCCCCGGCCAAGCTGGCGAGCCTGGTCACCGGGCTGATGCGCTCCTACGCCGAGCACTACCCGTTCCTGTACGTCTACCTGCAGGAGAACCTGGCCCAGGTCGCCGAGCACCGGAAGCCCTGGGCCCGCGAGATGCGCGTGGTCAACCGCCGGTACGAGGTCGCGGTCACCGCGATCATCGACCAGGGCGTCGCCGAGGGCAGCTTGCGCGCGATCACGACCTCCAAGGTCCTTGCGTACGGGCTGATGGGCATGGTGAGCTGGACTCACCGCTGGTTCAGTCCGGAGCAGTCCACCGTCGGCGCCGCGGCGATCGGGCAGGCTTTCGCGCAGCTGCTCCTGCAAGGACTGGAGGCCGTGCCGCCGGACGACGGCCCAGCCGCGACAGCGGTCCCCCGGGCGACACCGCACCCCGACGTCACCCGGCTGGTGCGGCAGTTCGCCGCGCAGGCCGTGCCGACCTACGACACCGTCAGCGTGCTGCATGCCCGGGCCCTGCTGGAGGGCGTCACCGCTCTGCAGGGACCGAAGGTGTCGCTGGCCCAGGTGCGCGACGTCCTGCTACCGGGCGCCGCGGGGCTGCTGCCGGCCCGGGTCTACCACCCCGACCCCGGGCAGTCGCTACCGCTGGTGGTCTATCTGCACGGTGGTGGCTTCGTCCTGGGCAGCATCCGGGCCGCCGACGGACCCTGCCGCGCGCTGGCCGCCGCGAGCGGCTGCGCCATCGTGGCGCTTGAGTACCGGCGGGCGCCGGAGACGAAGTTCCCCGGCCCGCTGCAGGACTGCGTCAGTGCGGTGCGCTGGATCGCGTCCCGCCGCGAGGAGCTGGGCGGCAATGGCCGTCTCGTCGTGCTCGGGGACAGCGCCGGCGGCAACCTCGCGGCCGCCACCGCCCTGGTGCTGCGGGACGAGGCGCATGGGTCGCTGCTGGACGGCCAGGTCCTGCTCTACCCGTGCCTGGCGCCGGCGCGCGGCAGCCCTTACCGGTCCTACGTCGACCGCGCCGACGGGCCGTTGCTGACCCGGCGGGAGATGGAGTGGTTCTGGGACCACTACCTGAGGGGCGCAGCCGATGCGACCGACCCCCGGGCGGCCCCCCTGCTCGCGGCAGACCTGTCCGGCCTGCCCGCGACCACCCTCGTGGTGTGCGAGCTGGACCCGCTGCGCGACGAAGGGCTGGCCTACGCCGATCGGCTGTCCGCCGCCGGCGTGCCGACCACGGTGCTGTCCTACGCCGGGGCCGCCCACGGCTTCTGGTGGCTGGACGGCGTCATGGAGCAGGCCCACGAGCTGACCGCCGCCCTGGCCCCGATCCTGCGCGGGCCCGCGACCTGAGGGCCGGTGCCGACCGGCACCGGCCACCCGTACGACACCGAGAGGACATCCGTGGAGCTCGAGACGCTCATCTACGAGAAGGAGGACCGGATCGCGACGGTCACCTTGAACCGCCCGGAGAAGGGCAACGCGCTGTCCGTCAAGCTCCGTGACGAGCTCGACCTCGTGATGGACGACCTCGATGTCGACGACGAGACGCGGGTGCTGGTCATCAAGGCCAACGGCAACCACTTCAGCACCGGCTACGACCTCACCGAGTTCTCCTACCTCTGGGACGGCGAGAGCGCCATCAACGACGTCCAGCGTCGCCCGCACCGCCGCTCACCGGTCTGGTCGCGCCGGGAGTTCCACCTGTCACGGGAACGCTGGATGCGGCTGTTCCGGCTGCGTCAGGCCACCATCGCGGTCGTCCACGGGCACTGCGTCGCGGGCGGCCTGGACCTGGTCGGCGTCTGCGACATCGCGTTCGCGGCCGACGACGCGCTGCTCGGGCAGCCGGAGGCCCGCGCGATGGGCGAGCTGCACGTCTTCGCGATGTGGCCCATCCACCTGGGCATGCGCAAGAGCAAGGAGTGGCTGTTCACCGGCGACAACATGACCGGCACGGAGGCGGCCGAGCTCGGGCTGGTCAACCGGGCGGTACCACGCGCCGAGGTCGAGGCGGTCGCGCGGGCGTACGCCGAGCGGGTCAGCCACGTACCGCTGGACGCGATCTACTCGCACAAGGAGGTCACCAACCGCTGGTTCGAGGCGGCCGGGATGCACGCCGGCATGGCCGCCGCCAACGACCTCGACGCGATGGGCATCGCCGGCCCCGGAATGGACCGCTTCACCGAGGTCTGGCGCGAGGGCGGCGTACGGCCGGCCGTCCGCGACCGCGACAAGCCCTTCATGGCGCACCGCACCTACTGGGAGGCCTACCAGGACTCCCGCCGGAGGACCTGAGCCGGTGCTCACCTCGGTGCAGGAGCGCCAGGCGGCGCTCGAGGCACGCCATCCACGATGGGTGCCGCGCACGCTGCACGGGGCACTCGACGACGCCGCCGCGGAGTTCGGGGACCGGCCGTACGTCGTCACCGACAGCCTCACCTGGAGCTACCGCGAGGTCCAGGAGCGGTCGGTGCGGCTGGCCAACGGGCTGGTTGCCGCCGGGGTGCGGCCGGGTGACCACGTGGCGGTCGTGCTGGCCAACGTGCCCGAGTTCGTGACGCTCAAGTTCGCGATCTCCCGCGCGGGCGCGACGACCGTGCCGATCAACTACCTCAACCGTCGCGACGAGCTGGGCTACGTGCTGCGACAGTCCGACGCGGTCGCGCTGGTCACGATGGACCGCTTCCGCGAGCTGGACTACCTGGCCGCCCTGGACGAGCTGGCGCCCGGCTGGGAGAGCGCCGGCGGCGGTCCGGCGCTGCCCGCGCTGCGACGGGTGTTCGTCCTGCCGATGGGCGAGCAGGCCCGGGCCGGCGCCGCGACCTTCGTCGAGCTCGGGGCGACCGCGGACGGCTGGCAGGACGTCAATGGGCTGGGCCCGGCGTCGGTCGCCGACGTCCTCTACACCTCCGGCACGACCGGCAGCCCGAAGGGCGTCCTGCTCACCCACGACATGCTGCTGCGCACGGCGTACGGCAGCGCCTACGGTCGGGCCTTCCAGGATGGCCGCCGGATCCTGTTCTCGCTGCCGATGTACCACGTGTACGGCTACGTCGAGGGCCTGCTCGCAGCCCTGTTCGTCGGCGGCTCGGTCGTGCCGCAGCTCGCCTTCGACCCGGTCCACACCCTGCAGGGCATCGAGCGCCACGGGGCCGACGACGTCCTGCTCATCCCGGTGATGACGATGGCCGTCCTCGACGCACTGCGCGAGGGCAGCTACGACCTGTCCAGCCTGACCTCGGTGATCTCCTCGGGCGGCCAGTCGCCGGAGTGGATCTGGGCGCAGATCTTCGCCCTGCTGCAGCCCCGGGAGGTCACGACCGGTTATGGCATGAGCGAGACCACCGCCTCCACCACGGTCACCCGGCCCGACGACCCCCGCGAGCGCCTGCTCACCACCAACGGCCGGCTGCGTGACGTCGGGATCGCCGGTGACCCCGGGCTCGGTGGCCGCCTTGCGGTGTACCGGGTTGTCGACCCCGAGACCTCGCAGGAGCTGCCGCGGGGTTCGGTCGGCGAGCTGCTCGTCAAGGGGCCGGGTGTCACGCCCGGCTACTACCGAAAGCCCGAGGAGGACGCCGCGGCCTTCGACAGCGACGGCTGGCTGCGTACCGGTGACCTGGGGCGGCTCGACGACGACGACTACCTCACCCTCGTCGGGCGCAAGAAGGACTGCTACCGCTGCGGCGGGGAGCAGGTCGTCCCGAAAGAGATCGAGGACGTCCTCACCGGGCATCCGGCCGTCGTCCAGGCGCACGTCGTCCCGCTGCCGGATCGGCGGATGGGCGAGGTCGGGGTGGCGTACGTCGTGCTCCGCGGGGGGGCGCCGGTCACGCCGGAGGAGCTGCGGGTGTACTGCGCGGAGCGGCTCGCGAAGTTCAAGGTGCCCAGGTACGTCCTGCCGATCGACGCCGGAGACGTCCCGTCGACGCCTAGTGGCAGACCCCGCAAGTTCCTGCTCGCCGAGCGGGCCCTCGCCGACCTGGGGCAGCCGTGACCGCCAAGGTGGCGATCGTCACCGGCGCCGCTCGCGGGATCGGGGCCGCGATCGCCGTCCGGCTGGCCGCGGACGGTCTCGACATCGCCGTGCTCGACCTGGAGGAGGCCGCCTGCGCCGCGACCGTGCTGGCCGTGACGAGCCACGGACGCCGGGCGCTCGCGGTCGCGGCGGACGTCAGCGACGAGCAGTCCGCGGGCGCGGCCGTGCAGCGGGTGGCGGACGAGCTCGGGCCGCCCGTGGTGCTGGTCAACAACGCCGGGGTGCTGCGCAACGGGCTGATGTTCAAGATGAGCGTCGCCGACTGGGACACCGTGCTCGACGTCAATCTCAGAGCAGCCTTCCTGATGAGCCGGGAGGCGCAGCGGCACATGACGCCGGCCCGCTGGGGGCGCATCGTGAACCTGTCCAGCATCGCCGCCCTGGGCACCGTCGGGCAGGCCAACTACGCCGCCGCCAAGGCCGGCCTGTTCGGCTTGACCAGGACGATGGCGCTGGAGCTGGGTCCGTACGGCATCACCGCCAACGTCGTCGCGCCCGGCTTCACGGTGACCGAGATGACCCGGTCGATGGCCGAGCGGGCCGGTCGGACGCTGGCGGACGTCGAGCGCGACATGCTCCGCGACATCCCGGTCGGCCGTTCCGGCCGGCCCGAGGACATCGCGCACGCGGTGGCCTTCTTCGCCGACGAGCGCTCGGGCTTCATCACCGGCCAGGTGCTGTACGCCGCCGGTGGTCCGCGCGGCTGAGACCGCTTACCTCGTCGTCCAGATCCCGCCGTCGACCGGCAGCACGGCTCCCGTCACGTACGCGCCGGCCCGGCTGGCCAGGTACACGGCCGCGCCGGCCATGTCGTCGTCGCGACCGATCCGACCGAGCGGCGAGGTCGCGGCGATGGCGTCCCCGTGCTCCTGCAGGGTCGCCGCCATCATTCGCGACGGGAACGGCCCCGGGGCGATCGCGTTGACGGTGACGTGCCGCGGCCCCAGCTCCTTGGCCAGTACGCGGGTCAGGTGATGCACGGCGGCCTTGGTCGAGGAATAGGAGTAGGTCGAGAGCTCCGGCACCCGCAGACCGTCGATGCTGCCGATGTTGATGATCCGCGAGGGTTCGTCCGCGGTCGCAGCGGCCGTCAGCAGCGGCAGGCACGCCCGGGAGAGGAAGAACGGTGCTTTGAGGTTGAGGTCGACGACCTTGTCCCACCCCGACTCCGGGAAGGTCTCCAGGGCCTCGCCCCACGTCGCGCCGGCGTTGTTGACCAGCACGTCGAGGTGGTCCTCCCGGTCCGCGACCTCCGCCGCCAGTCGTAGGCACTCCTGCTCGCGGGACACGTCGGCGGGCAGGCTGACCACCTGGCCGTACGGCGCGAGCTCCTGCACGGCCTGCTCGCCGGCCTCGGCCTTGCGGGAGCTGACGTAGACGCTCGCACCGGCCTGCAGCAGGCCCCGCGCGACCATCAGCCCGATGCCGCGGGTACCCCCGGTCACCAGGGCGACCTTGCCGGTGAGGTCGAACAGGTTCATCAGTGCTCCGCTGGTCGGCGCCGGCTGTCCGCAGGCGCGAGGACGCGACCGTAGCCGCCCCCCGAGCGCGCAGGCACCGGCCCGACGCGGTACCGGTCTGATCAACGTACCCGTTGACGGGATCGGGGACTGTCTCTACCGTGACAGGCCGGACACGCGCGAGGAGACCCGCATGACGCAGCCCGTCCAGAACGCCACCGTCGTCGACGTCGTCGTCGTGGGTGCCGGCTTTGCCGGGCTGCGCAGCCTGCACACCCTGCGGGAACGCGGTCTGCGCGTGGCCGTTCTCGAGGCCGGCAGCGATGTCGGCGGCGTGTGGTTCTGGAACCGCTATCCCGGGGCCCGCTGCGACGTGGAGAGCTACGACTACTCCTACTCCTTCTCCGAGGAGCTCGAGCAGGAGTGGCGCTGGAGCGAGCGCTACGCCACCCAGCCGGAGATCCTGCGTTACATCCACCACGTCGCCGACCGCTTCGACCTGCGGCGCGATGTGCACCTCCACCAGCGGATGACGCAGGCCGCCTGGGACGAAGCCGACGGGCGCTGGTCGGTGCGGACCGAGGCCGGCGCCCTGTGGAGCGCCCGCTACGTCGTCATGGCCACCGGGCAGCTGTCGACCACGAAGAACCCCGTACTGCCTGGTCAGGAGCTGTTCACCGGCGAGATCCACCACTCGGCGCGCTGGCCCGAGAGTGTCGATTTCGCCGGCAAGCGGGTCGGGATCATCGGCACCGGCTCCTCAGGCATGCAGATGATCCCGATCCTGGCCGAGCAGGCAGCGCACCTCACGGTCTTCCAGCGCACCGCCAACTTCAGCGTGCCGGCCACCAACGGCCCACTCACCGACGAGCGGGATGCGGAGGTCAAGGCGACGTACCGGCAGCGCCGCGAGGCGGCCCGCAACTCCCCCAGCGGGCTGTCGGTGCCGGCCAACCGGCAGTCGGCACTCGAGGTGGGCAGCGACGAGCGCACCGCGCACTACGAGCAGTCCTGGACGCACGCCGGGTTCGGCTTCGCGCTGGCCTACTACGACCTGCTGCGCGACCAGCAGGCCAACGACACCGCAGCCGACTTCATCCGTAGCAAGATTGCCGGCGCCGTCCAGGACCCGCAGACCCGCGAGCAGCTGATGCCGCGGGACTTCCCGTTCGCCGCGAAGCGCCCCTCGGTGGACAGCGGCTACTTCGAGACGTTCAACCGAGACAACGTCACGCTCGCCGATATCCGCAGCCACCCGATCCAGGAGATCACCCCGACCGGCATCCGGACCTCGGCCGCGCACCACCAGCTCGACATGATCGTCTTCGCGACCGGTTTCGACGCCCTGACCGGTTCGTTGCTGCGCCCGGAGATCGTGGGCCGCGACGGCGTGACGCTCGCGCAGAAGTGGTCGGGCGGGCCGGCCACCTATCTCGGGGTCATGGTCTCCGGATTCCCGAACCTGTTCATCATCGCCGGGCCCGGCAGCCCGTCGCTGCTCAGCAACGTGCTGCTGTCCACCGAGCAGCACGTCGACTGGATCGCCGACCTGCTGACACACGTCCGCGCCGAGCACGCCACCGTGGTCGAGCCGACCGAGGACGCTGAGCGCGGCTGGGTCGCGCACGTCAACGAGCGCGCCCAGGAGACCCTCTACCCGCTGGCAAGGTCGTACTACAACGGCGACGAGGTGCCCGGCAAGCCGCGGGTCTTCATGCCGTACGTCGGCGGGGTCCGCGGCTACCGCCGGATCCTGGAGAAGGTGGTCGCCGACGGCTACGACGGCTTCACCCTGCGCCGGGCCGGTGCGGACCTGCAGGACGCCTGACCAGTTGGTGTGTCGGCCGGCTCAGCTGTGCAGGGCCCCCGCCCACCGCCAGTCGCCCTCGGGGCCGAGGTACTCCACTCGCTGTACCTCCTGTTCTGGCCCCTCCTCGTCGACCGCCCAGGTCAAGGCCTTCGCGTGCTCGGCGAACTCGTTCTCCGCGACGATGTCGCCCATCGCGTCGAGGAATCGGTACCGGGTCATGTCCGGGACCGTAGGGCAGCCCGGCCACGGTAGCGAGCACCCGGGCCGGCAAGGCTTGCTGCGCCGGTGCCCCGAGGTCTAGCGTCCGCAGCGCGAAACCGGCCCGGGGTCACGCGCGATGCGGGCACCGATGGCGGCCGGTGCCGGGGATGTGGGGCTGATCATGGTGGACACGGCGGAGCAGTACGTCACGACGGCCAGAGCTGTCGGCCGGGATGCGGTCTTCATTCGGCACCGCATGAAGAGCCCGCGGGTCGCCGAGTCGGCGTACGTCGCGCCGACGGCCGTGCTGTGCGGGGACGTCACGGTCGGCCCGCACAGCCGGGTGCTGTTCGGGGCGGTGGTCACTGCCGAGGGCGGTCCCGTCGAGATCGGTGCGCATTGCGTGATCATGGAGAACGCCGTCGTTCGCGGGGTGCCGCGGCACCCGATGCGGCTCGGCGACCACGTCCTGGTCGGCCCGCACGCCTCGCTGACGGGGTGCGTGGTCGAGGGTGAGACCAGAATCGGCACCGGGGCCGTGGTGTTCAACGGCGCCCGCATCGAGGTGGGGGCAGAGGTCGAGTTCCACGCGGTCGTGCACGTCAACACCGTCGTGGGCGGTCGCGTGGTCGTGCCGATGGGCTGGTTCGCCGGCGGCGACCCGGCCCAGCTCGTCCCGCCCGGCGAGTGGGAGCGCATCCGCGACCTGATCGGCCCGCTGGACTACCCCGGCACGGTCTTCGGCGTCGGGGAGACCGACAACGCGATGCCCGACATCACCCGGCGCTACGCCCGCGGGCTCGCCCTGCACAGCCAGGACCACGTGCTGCCCGCGAACCAGCACGACCTCCTCCCGGTCGCGCACCGCTGAGCTCACCGTCGTCGGCCCGCGGGGGGTCGCTCAGGTGAACAGCCCACGGCTACCGTCTGCAGTCAGGGCGGTGCTGGTCAGCGCCCCGTCGTCCACCACCCGGGGGAACAGATCGCGCCTGCGCTGCAGCAGCGCGACGACCTTCTCCCCGATCGTGCCGGTCGCGACCAGCCGGTAGACCAGGAGCTGGGGGAGCCGGCGGGCCGCTCCGGGCGAGCCACCGCCGGTGAGCAGGACCGCGGCGACGTGCCTGCAGTCCTGCTGCATCGGGCAGCTGGCACTCGTTCTGCAGAGGTGTTCAGCGCTGCTTGGCGGCCCGGTAGTACTTGCGATAAATCACCTTGTAGAACGGCACGAGCCGCGGGATGTCGCGCAGGCCGGGGATCCAGGGCAGCGCAAGCTGCAACAGCATGCCGACGATGACAATAAGGGTGCCCACCCACAGGTCGGCCGCCGCAGAGCCAACGATCAACGGGATGTGGTACGGGATGGCGTACAGGATCAGCCAGAACTGGCCCGGGTAGTTCCACAGCTCGTTCATGACGCCCCACTGGTCGCCGGTCAGGCCCTGGCCCGCCGCAACCGTGCTCCAGACGTTTCCGTCGCTGTAGAACATCGTGGCCTTGTACGGGTTGGTCGTGATCTGCGTACCGCTGCTGCTCAGAAAGCCGTCCAGCGAGCCGTTCCGCGCCATCGTCAGCTCAGCCTGGACGAGCGTCGCGACCGGACCGTAGTCGCCGGGCGCCACGTCGATCTTCGCGTTGTCGACCGACCCCTTGCCGAGGGCGTCGGTATAGGTCTTGAGCCAGGTCGCCTGCTGGTCGGAGACCAGCGCATCGGCGGCGACACCGCCCGCCACGCTCCCCCCGGCAGCCTGGTACTGCGTCAGCGCGTCAGCCACCGCCGGGTCATAGGGGGCGACGGTGCGACCGAGCGGCGCCAGCACGAAATCGCTGGCGGTGTTGATCGGCTGTGTCAGGCCGAACAGGCTGTGCGCGATGCCGGCCAGCGACACCCGACCGATGTGCTGTGAGGCGCCGGCGGTCGTGTTGAACGGCGGCCCGTAGGTCGCAGTGGCCGAGGACCCGTCGAGCTCGGTGACCACGGTGGCGGCGAAGTCCATCGCGCCACCGTTCGGGTCGCTGACACCCTTGTCGTCCGTGGTCGGCGAGGTGACCCAGTACTGCGCGGTGAACGCGGCTCCCGGCGTGGACGGGGGGCCCCCGGGGTACTGCAGGCCGCCGTTCGGCGAACCGAACAGGATCGAGGCGGTCACGACCAGGACCGCGACGACCAGCACGGCGACGGTGCCCTCGAACAGCAGGTCGTACTTCCGCTCGGGACCGGTCCAGTGCCGCAGCGGGTGTCTGCGCAGGCGCGTCATCGCGAGCCGCCCGGGACCGTCACCGGCTGCGACCCGGTCGGCTGCGCAGGGACCCCCTGCGCGGCTACCGGGGCCGTCGTGTCTAGCCGCACCGCAGGAGTGTCGTCCGCGACCTCCAGGTACTCGGCCCCGGGCGGCGGGGCGACCCCACGGCGGCGGATCTGGCCAAGATGGATGAGCACGATGAAGCCGAGCAGGCCGGAGGTCACGACAACATGCAGGGTGAACTGCTGGCCGACGTCCATGACGTTCCAGATGGCGCCGATACCCATGGCGTTGAAGGCGTCCTTGGCCTGCTGCGCCACATACTGGCCGTCCCAGTTGGTCATCATCAGGAAACCCGTGAAGGACGTGACGACAGAGAGCAGGAAGGCCAGCACCCCGGTGACCCAGGTGAAGCCCCGGCCACCGCGCCACGCCATCGTGAAGTAGCTGGCCAAGGCGTGCACCGCCATGAAAAGGAAGAAGGCCTGGACACCCCAGAAGTGGACGCTGTTGACACTCGCGCCGAGGGTGCTGGTGTGCCACCACTGCACGCCACCCACCGCGAGGACGACCCCACTGACGATGACGACGAGCAGCGACCCCAGCGTCAGGACACCCATCGTGTACAGCATCGAGGAGACATAAGAGGGCTCCCGGTCCGGGAGCAGTCGCCGCAGCGGAAGGTTGCGCACCAGCAGGCTGCGCGCCCACGGCGACGGCGTCGTCCAGGAGAACGCCTCGCGCCCGTCGACCGCGGTCACCGAGTCCGCAGCGCGCACGTCCGAGCTCACTGCTCCACCTCGCTCCCGGGGAGGTTGACGAACGCGCCAATGACAAACACTGCCGCGACGACGACGAACATGACGACATTGGAGTACTTCATGACGAACCAGTCGCCGAAGGTCAACGCGCGGTAGCCCCCGTCACCGACCAGGTTGAAAACGGGTCCCCACAACTGATCGATCACAAGACCTCCTGAATGGCGCGTGGGCATCCCGGCTGCTGCCGCTGGCCCGCCCGCAGGCAATGGATACACCGGCCGCAGGAATACGCAGACCGGATCGTTGTCGCCATTCGCGTCCGACACCGAGCGACTCGCTCGCGGCGGCGCGACTTGCGCAGCGCCACCGTCACGGACCAGCTGATGATCCCAGCCGGCTCACCTTGCGGGTAACCGCGGCTGCTGTCAACTATGCGGCCGGTGCGCCGGTACTGAAGTAGGCAGCTCGGCGACGCAGATGCCGGCGTCGGCTGTACGCGCGCCGGGTCGGGGCAGGACCCGCAGCCGCGCCGTAGAACAGCCGCTTGCCACCTTCGATCAGCGCGAGGTAGCAGACGACCATCCCGGCCAGCGCGGCGAAAAAGGCCACTGGCAAGGGCTGGAAGCCCAGGGTGTGCGCCAGCGGGGTGGCCGGCAGCAACGCACCGACGATGACGACGGCCAGTGCGGACAGCGTCAACGGCAGGCTCGGGTGGCTGCGGAAGAACGGGATCCGCCGAGTCCGGATCGCGAAGATCACCAGCGTCTGGGTGGCGAGCGACTCGACGAACCAGCCGGAGCGAAACTGCGCCGGGCCGGAGTGGAACACGTACAGCATGACGCCGAAGGTCACGAAGTCGAACACCGAGCTGAGCGGACCGAAGTACAGCATGAACCTGCGGATGAACGCAATGTCCCAGTGCGAGGGCTTGCGAAGCTGCGCCGCATCGACGTTGTCGGTCGGAATGGCGAGCTGGCTGGTGTCGTACAGCAGGTTGTTGAGCAGGATTTGCGACGGCAGCATCGGCAGGAAGCTGAGGAACAGCGAGGCGCCGGCGGCGGAGAACATGTTGCCGAAGTTGCTCGAGGTGCCCATCAGCACGTACTTGATGGTGTTGGCGAAGATCCGGCGGCCCTCGACGACCCCGTCGGCGAGCACATCCAGGTCCTTCTCCAGCAGGATCACGTCGGCGGCGTCTTTCGCGACATCGGTGGCGGTGTCGACCGAGATCCCGACGTCGGCCGCATGCAGCGCGAGCGCATCGTTGACGCCGTCGCCGAGGAACGCGACACCGCCACCGGTCCGGCGCTGGACGGCGACAATGCGCGCCTTGTGCTCGGGAGTCACCCGGGCGAACACCGTGGTTCGGGCGATCTCGGCGGCGAGCCGGGTGTCGTCGAGCTCGTCCAGATCGGCCCCGGTCAGCGCGGCTTCGCCCACCCCCAGCCCCAGGTCGGCGCATACCTTGACGGCGACCGCCGGGTTGTCGCCGGTGACGACCTTCACCGAGATCCCCAGCTCGGCGAGCCGGCGCAACGCCTGAGCGGCGTCGGTCTTCGGCGGATCCAGGAACACCAGCAGTCCCTGCAGGTGCAGGCCTTGCTCATCGGCTGCGCAGGGAGCGCGAGGATCGGCGACCGATCGGGTCGCGACGGCGACAACCCGGTTGCCGGCTGCGAACTGGGCCGCGAGCTCCGTGCGGGCGCCGGCCGGCACGTCGAGGCAGCGCTCGAGCACATTCTCCGGGGCGCCCTTGGTGACCAGGGTCAGCTGCCCGGCCGCGTCGCGCACCAGGACCGAGACCATCGCGCGGTCGTGGTCGAAGGGCAGCACCCCCAGCCTGGTGTACGCCGACAGAGCCTCGTGCTCGCGACTGGCTGCCGGGGCCAGCCACAGGGCCTGGTCGAGCGGGTTACCACCGACGCCATGACCGGCCGGGCCACTCGCGTTCTCGGTGCTGAGCAACCCCCAGCGCAGCACAGCAGCCGAGTCCTCAGGGTCGCTACCAGTGGCTGTGGCGCGGGTGAAGTCAATTCGGCCGACCGTCAACGTGCCGGTCTTGTCGGTGAACAGCACGTCGACGTCGCCGAGGTCCTCGATGCAGACCAGCCGCTTGACCAGCACCTTGCGTTGCCGCATCCGCCGGGAGCCCGCGGCCAGGCTGGTGGACACCACCGCCGGTAGCAGCTGCGGCGTGATGCCGACGGCGATCGCGAGAGAGAACAGCAGGGCGTCCAGGACCGGCTTGTGCAGCACCACATTGATCAAGAAGATCGCGGACGTGAGGGCGCCACCCACGTACACCAGCAGCATCGAGAACCGCCGCAGCCCGACCTGGAACTCGGTGTCCAGAGGGTGGGTGTCGAGTCCGGCGGCGATCTTCCCGAACTCGGTCCGGGCCCCGGTGGTCACGACGACCCCGCTGCCGCTGCCGCTGTGCACGACGGTCCCCATCAGCGCGCACCCGGTCAGCTCGGCGAGCGCCGTCCTCGCGGGCACCGGCTCCACGTCCTTGGCGACGGGCAGCGACTCACCGGTCAGGACCGACTCGTCGCACTCGAGCCCGGCAACCTGGAGCAGCCGCAGGTCGGCCGGCACGATGTTGCCGAGCTGGAGCTCGACGAGGTCACCGGGGACCAGCGTCGTGACGTCCACCGCCACCGGAGCCCCGTCGCGAACGACCACGACCTCGTGGCTGATGGAGGAGTGCAGCGCCTCGGCGGCCTTCTCGGCGCGGTACTCGTTGACGAACCCCAGCCCCACGGACAGCGCGACAATCACCCCGATGATCACCGCCGCGCTGCGCTCACCGGCGGCGTACGACGCCACCGCGGCTATCAGCAGCAGGCCGAGCAAGGGCGAGCGCAACTGGTGCCAGAGCACCGGCAGCACCCGCGCGTGGTGTGAGGCCACCGCGTTAGGTCCCCATCGCGCCTGCCGTTCCGCGACGTCACGACCGCTGAGTCCGTGGGTACTGACGCCCAGGGCCGCGAGTACTTCGTCAGCTGTCAGGCTGGCGCCATCGACGATGCCGGTGAGGGATCGGTCCGGGCGGGCGGGCGCCGCGGTCGTCATGTCCGGCGACCAGCCGGCCGATCTGCGGTGGCTACAGCAGGCCGCCGAGCCGGATCGCCTGGTCGGCCTGGTCGGCATCGACGTAGACCTGGTACTGCTCGGCCTCCACGCCCTTGACGCTGGCAAAGTCCCGGCGCCCGTGGGTGGCACGGTGGGCGAAGTAGCCGAACAGGGCCCACCAGAACGCACCGATGATGACGCTGCCGAGCACATTCGCGAACGAGGTGGATCCCGCGCTGAACAAGTTGATCAGAATGCCGATCAGCAGTCCGATCCAGGCGCCGGTGGCGGCGCCGGCCAGCGCGGCCCTACCGCTGGTGAGGCGACCGGTGACGTACTCCACCGAGCGCAGGCCGTTGCCGACGATCCGGACGTGCTCGACCGGGAAAGCGTTGTCGGACAGCTTGTCGACCAGCTGCTCGGCACCGGCGTACGTCGGGAAGGTCGCCAGCAGGTGTTGCGGCTTGGCCGTGAGCGCTGCGGCGCGGAACGGCGCGTCGGAGGGTTGAAGCGGGCTGACCATCGGGACTCCTCTAGCGGTCTGGCGGGGCAAGTTCGGGAACTTTCAGGAGGTCAGCCGCGCAGCGGGAACACTGGGGCGCTGCCATTGGGGGCGTCGGTAGCTGTCGCCGGCGGCGTACCGGCGTCCTGCGTCCCCGGCACCGGACGTGCTGCGCCGGCCGTGCCGGCAGTGCTGGCCGCAGCGGTCTCGCGGGCCATGAACGCACCGAGCTCGCCGATGGTGCTCATCAGGGGGGCCGGGAATACGACAGTGGTGTTCTTGTCCACGCCGATCTCCACCAGGCTCTGCAGGTTGCGCAGCTGGAGGGCGAGCGGGTGCGCCATCATGATGTCGGAGGCGACGCCGAGCGCCTCGGCGGCCAGCGACTCACCCTCAGCATTGATGATCTTCGCGCGCTTCTCGCGCTCCGCCTCCGCCTGCCGGGCCATCGCCCGCTTCATGCTGTCCGGCAGCTGGATGTCCTTGAGCTCGACCAGCGTGACCTGGACGCCCCACTCCTCGGTGTTGATGTCCAGGATCTTACGGATCTCGAGGTTGATGGAGTCCGTCTCGGACAGCGTCTCGTCCAAGGTGTGCTGCCCGACCTCCTTGCGCAGCGTGGTCTGCGCGATCTGGTCGATCGCCGCGTACACGTTCTCGATGGCCACCACGGCCTTGGTGGCGTCGACGACCCGGAAGTAGGCGACAGCGGAGACGTCGACGCTCACGTTGTCTCGGGTGATGATCCCCTGCGACTGGATCGGCATCGTGACGATCCGCAGCGACACCCTGTGCAGCACGTCGACGAGCGGGATGATCAGGCGCAGCCCGGGTTGGCGGACGCCGATGACCCGGCCGAAGCGGAACAGGATGCCCTGCTCGTACTGCTTGATGATCCGCACCGAGACCGCGAGAGCGAGCAGCAGGAAGACGGCAATGACGGCAAGAACGGGAAGTACGGTGCTCATGGATGCCCTCAAGAACAGGTCAAGGGTGCGTCCGGCGGTGAGCTGATGCGCTCCGGCGGCGCGGCTCTCGCGGCACTGCCGTTCCGGACTGGCTGGCACTCAGCAACTCAAGGTTGCGCGTCGGCGGGGTTTTCTGTCAATCCGGACGGGCCCGGTAGGCCAACGCCGCCAAGAACTGCCGAGCCAGCGCCGGCACGGTCAGCTCCGCCTCCACTGCCCGGTCCAGCAGCTCCTGGCGGGCAACCACCGGCAGTCGGCCCTGCCCGATCAGCGCGCCGACCGCCTGCTCGACTGCCCGCAGGTCGGCCAGGTCGACCGCGAGCCGCTGTCCTTCCGGGTCCGGCCGCAGGACGAGATGCCGATCCATCAGCAGTGCCGCCCGGCCGTTGTCGAGCTGACCCGCCAGCTCCCCGGCCAGCCCGACGAAGGCCCCAGGGGCGGCAGCCTGCAGCAGCAGCAGCATCCCCGGGCGTGCGGGGACAGCCAGGCGCACCGCCAGGGAGGCGCGTACGGCCGGCTCGACCGTCGATGAGCTGCCGGCTGCGGGGGCGGTGATCGTGAGGTTGCCGGCCGGTCGGCTGTCCAGGATCGACACCGCCAGGCAGGACGGGACCCCGATGCGCAGGGCACCCAGCAGGCTCGAGAGCCCCGCGGCGAAGTCCGTCATGTCGTGTGCGGCCTCGGGCTGGCCCCTGACATGCTCGGGGCGAGCGTCGAAGGTCTGCAGGTGCGCTGCGAGCACTGTCGCCAGGTCCACAGGCTGGACTCCTGACCGGCGCGGATCACGAGGACCCGTCCCTGCCGGCCGCGCAGACATCGCGGCAGGCCGGGAGGCACCGGCAGGGACCGGGGCCCGGGTCGAAGGCTGCCCGGGGCGCTGGGGCGGGTTGTCGCACTCCAGCCTGGCGCGCCGTACGAGCGGCGGATGCCTTCCGATCCGCAACTGCACGCTACGCCTCCACGGCCGCCTTCACGGTCGCCTACGCGGCAACGGCCGCGGTCACGACGCCGGGTGCGCTGCGCCCGGACCCGCCTGCCCGGGGGCCGGCTGTCGGCTGCGGGCCCGGCGGACGGCCTCGTCCACCAGCACCCGCGCGACCTCGGCCACCTTGACGTGTTGGGTCTGGCTCATGGTGCGGAGCCGGTCGAACGCCTCCTGTGGCGTGGCGCCGCTGCGACTCATCAGTACGCCGAGCGCCTGGTCGATGACTGCCCGGCTGTGCAGCGCCTCCGCAAGCTGAGCGGCGAGACGCTGGGACTGCGCCAGGACCTGGGCGTTGTGCACCGACACCGCGGCGGGACGGGCAAACAGCTCGCCGATCCGTATCGCGTCGGGACCGAAAGCGTTCTTGGCACGGGCATACACGTTCATCGCGCCGATGACCCGGTCGTCCGCTGCCGGTCCGGGCAGCAGCAGCGGGAGCGAGAGGACGCTGTGCACGCCCATCCGGCCGATCCGCGGACCGAAGTGCGGCCAACGTGGGTCCCCGCCGAGCGAGCCGGAGGTCTGCGTGACACCCGAGGCAACCGCCTTCAGGCACGGTCCCTCTCCCAGCCCGTACTGGACATCGTCGACGGCGTGCACGAACTCGGAGGTGGACACCACGGTCTGTGCCCGGTCGTCCTCGAGCATCGTCAGTCCCGCGCCGTCGGCCCCCGGGATGGCGTCTACGGCGAACTGCGCGACCTCGATCAGCGTGTCGCCCAGCGGTCGGTGGTCGGTCAGCAGCCCGGACAGGCCGGTCAGGCTCACCGTCAGGTCCTCATCCACGGCAACCTCCAGGTCCGGGGAGCCACACCGCACCGGCGCCCGCATAACCATTGTGCGGTCCGTCGGCCGGAGCGGCCTGCTTCCGAGGTGTGCCCGACCCGCTCCGGGGCTGTGCACCGCGTGCAACCGGGCGTACGGTCACGTGGCTGAACATCACAGCCGACCCGGGTCGGGACCGCCGCGCACCGTGCGCCGTCGTTCCTGAGCGCAACGCTCGCAGCCGGGGAGCCAGGGATCCTCGTGCTTCACCGGAGCCCCATATGCCCGCCGCCCATGTCTGCGGTGCCCCGCACCGCGTCAGACACCCGTGACCGTCACCCGACAGGACAGGCCCGGTGTCCGCTCGGCGCCAGTCCGATCACAGGACGAGGTGGAACGTATCGCCGCCGTCCTGGAGCACTTCAGCCCACACCGGTCCCCGTGGGTCCCCCGAGACCGGCCGCCGGAGGAGCCGGACCGCTGACGGCGACGGCATGAGTCCCGGTGCCCGGTTGCCGGGTACGGGGGCTACGCGACGCGAACCGCCGGCGGCCGTGCGACCAGCCGCGGCGGCCGCCGTGGTGGTCGGGGACCTGTCTGTCCGGCGCGGCCGGCGCGATGTGCTGGCCGGCTTGTCGTGCGAGGTCCGGGCCGGCGCCGTGACCGGCCTGGTCGGGCCGAGCGGTGGTGGCAAGAGCACGCTGCTGCGTGCAGTTGTCGGGGTGCAGGCCGGGGTGCGCGGTCGACTCGAGGTGCTCGGCGCTCCCGCAGGGACGCCGGCGCTGCGCCGGCGGGTCGGGTACGTCACCCAGAGCCCGGCCGTGTACGCCGACCTGTCAGTGCGCGAGAACCTCTGCTACTTCGCCGACATGGTTGGCGCCGGCCGACACCGCGTCGTCGCCGTCCTCGCCGAGGTCGCCCTGGACGATGTGGCCGAGCAGCTCGTCGCCACCCTGTCCGGCGGTCAGCGGGCCAGGGTGTCTCTGGCGACCGCCCTGCTGGGAGAGCCCGAGCTGCTCGTCCTGGACGAGCCGACCGTCGGGCTGGACCCGGTGCTGCGCCGCGACCTGTGGGCGATGTTCGCGCGGCTGGCCAGCGCCGGCCGGACCCTGCTGGTCAGCAGCCACGTCATGGACGAGGCGGCGCGCTGCGACCGGCTGCTCCTGCTACGCGCCGGACGCCTGGTGGCTGACGACACCGTGCCCGCGCTGCTCAGTCGCACCGGCAGCGCAGACCTCGAGCAGGCGTTTCTGCGGCTGGCCGAGGCGTCGGGCCCGGCGCAGATGTGACGGCCCGCCGGACGTGGGCGACCGCCTGGCGGGTGCTGGCCCAGTTGCGTCACGACCGGCGTACGGCCGCCATGCTGCTCGCCGTCCCGCTCCTCCTGCTGACGCTGCTGCGCTACGTGTTCGACGGCCGGCCGGCCTTGTTCGACCAGCTCGGCCCGCCCCTGCTCACGCTCTTTCCTTTCACCGTCATGTTCCTCGTGACGTCGGTGTCGATGTTGCGTGAGCGGACTTCGGGAACATTGGAGCGGCTGCTGTCCATGCCGGTCGCCAAGGCTGACCTGCTCGCCGGCTACGCCGTGGCGTTCGGCCTCGTTGCGGTCGCTCAGACCGCGCTGGCGGCTGCGGTCGCGCTCGGCCCCCTCGGCCTCGACGTCCGGGGGCCGGTACCTCTGGTCCTCCTGCTGGCCGTCCTGGGCGCGCTGCTCGGGACCGCGCTGGGCCTGCTGCTCTCGGCCTTCGCGCGTACGGAGTTCCAGGCCGTGCAGTTCCTGCCCGCGGTGGTGCTCCCCCAGCTGCTGCTGTGCGGGCTCTTCGGCCCCCGAGAGACGATGGCCCGGCCGCTGCAGCTGCTGTCCGACGTTCTACCGATGACCTACGCCGTAGAGGGGATGCAGCGCGTCGCCACGTCGAACGAACCGGGCCGCGCGCTGGTAGTCGATGTGGTCGTCGTCGTGGGCAGTATCTGCTTGGCCCTCGCTCTCGGCGCGGCCACTCTCCGACGCCGCAGCCCGTAACGGCGTCACCCGGGGTCCGCCGGACCGTCCACGGGAAACCCGATGCGGGCTCTCGGCGACGCGCCAAGGCCGGGCAACGAGTCGCGCAGCACGGCGCAGGTGCCCCGTGGGGGCGCGCCACGACGCCGGAGTCGCGGCGGGCGTACGGTCGCCGTGGCTGGACAACAGCCGGCCCGGACCGAGGACGCTGTCTACGCCGCGTGCTCGTGAGCGCGTCGCTCACCACCGGGCACGTCTGTGATCTCCCTGTCGGAGGCGCCTGTGCCAGTTCTGTGTTCGTCCACATGGCTGCAGCCGCGGGTGCAGCTGATGTCAGAGCCGACCGGTCAGTCCCGGCCATCGACGCAGACCGCCCAGCGGTGACCGCCGCCGGTATTTCCGTGGCCACCGCGCGTGCCGAACCTGGGCGTTGCGTCATCGATGCCGTCGGGTTGAGCAAGCGGTTCGGCGGCAAGACCGCCGTCGACAACCTGAGTTTTCAGGTGCATGCCGGCCAGGTCACCGGCTTTCTGGGGCCGAACGGAGCCGGCAAGTCCACTGCGCTGCGGCTGATGCTCGGGCTGGACAACGGAGGCGGTCACACCACTTTCGACGGCAGGCCCTACCGCGACCTGACCGACCCGTCCCGGGAGGTCGGCGCGATGCTGGAGGCCAAGGCGTGCCACCCGACCCGGACCGCCCGCAACCACCTGCGGATGCTTGCGGCGCCCGGCCGCATCCCGGACCGTCGGGTCGACGAGGTCTTGGAGATCGTCGGGCTCACCTCGGTGGCCAGGAAGGGCCCGAAGAGCTTCTCGCTCGGGATGAGCCAGCGCCTGGGCCTGGCGGTTGCGCTGCTCGGCGACCCGCGGGTGCTGATCCTGGATGAGCCCGCCAACGGCTTGGACCCGCAGGGCATCAGCTGGCTGCGCGGGTTCCTGCAGTCGTACGCGACCAGCGGCCGCACGGTGCTGGTCTCCAGCCACCAGCTCGCCGAGATGGGGAAGCTGGCCGATCACCTGGTCGTCATCGGACGGGGCCGCCTGATCGCCGATATGAGCACCGAGGAGTTCGAGTCGCACTGGTCGCTGAAGTCGGTGAGTGTGCGCAGCCCGGAGGCCGACCGGCTGGCCACGGTGCTCATGGCACACGGCGCGACAGTGGCCATCGGGACGGCAGGTGCGCTGGCTGTGTCCGGCATGGAGCAGGCCCGGATCGGGGACCTGGCCGGCGATAACGGGATCCGGCTGCACGAGCTCGCCACCAGGGTCGCCGCCCTCGAGGAGGCCTTCCTCGAGGCGACCGCGGACGTCCAGGAGCACCCGCTGGCCGCGGCTGGCCCGTCATGAGGGGGGCGCTCGCGCAGGAGTGGTTGCGGGTTCGCACCTTGCGGTCGACCTGGTGGCTCTCGGGATCCTCCGTCGTGCTGACCGCGCTGCTGGCGGTCACCTTCACGCTCACCGCCGGCAGCCTCAGCGCAGCGCGGGCCGGCACTCCGAGAGCGAACGGTCTGCTTGGCGACCAGGAGTCCTTCGCGACCGTGCTGTCGGCCGCGACTCGCTTGGCGACGCTGCTGATGGGCCTGTTGGGGGTGTTCGCCTTCGGGCACGAGTATCGGCACGGCACCATCCTGCCGACGTTGACCAGTGTCCCCCGCCGTACGCGCGTCGCGAGCGCGAAGCTGCTCGTCGTGATGGCCTGGTCAGGCGCTGTCGGGGTCGGCTGCGTCGCGGCTTCAGCGCTGGTCGCCATCGTGCTGCGCGGCCAGCGGTTCGCGCCGGGCGTCGGATTCACGGACGGCCGGACCGTACGGGTCGCCGTCGGGACCGTCCTGCTCGTCACGCTGTACGCCCTCGCCGGCCTGGCGTTCGGATGGCTGCTGCGCAGTATCCCGGCCGCCGTCAGCCTGCTGTTCGTGCTCCCGATCGCCATCGAACCGCTGCTACGGGTCATCCTGTCGATCAGGGCGCTGGCTGGCGTCGCAGGCATCGGTCGGTTCTTGCCGTTCACCGCGGGCGCCCAACTGGTCGCGTACAGCACCCGCATCGATCCCAGCGTGCTGCCGGCGTTCCGCAACGATCTCAGCGCGCTCGCCGGTGGCCTGACCCTCTTGGCGACCACCACGGTCCTGCTCGTCGCCGCACAGATCCTCTTCCAGCGTAGGGACGCGTGATCGCGCTGCTCGACCTTCCGCCATCTGTAGGACTCCACGCAGGCTGCGCCCGTCGATCAGGGACCTTCGCCTCTAGGTGAGCACACGCGCCCCAGCCATCCTGGTCCCTGCCAGGAGGGCACTGGCACGAAGAACGTCCTGGTGAAGGAGCACACCTTGAAAGCCGCCGTCGTCACCGACTTTCGAGCCCTGCTAGCCCTGCTAGCGCTGCGCGACCTGCCAGCACCCGACCCGGGTCCCAGCGAAGCTGGAGTTGGCCACCGACCTCGGCCGCGGACCACGTTGTCAACGCCCGCACGCAGGACCCCGTCGCGTTCATCCAGTCGATGGGCGGCGCCGATGTCGCGGTGGCCCTGGCGGCTTCGGCCGGCTCCTTCGATCAAGCTTGTCGATCGCTGCGTCGGGGGGTCGGCTGGTGTGCGTCGGGCTCCCCGCCGACGGCGCAAGCATGACCTTGCCGATCTTCGACGTGGTGCCCAACGGCAAGACCGTCATTGGCTCCATCGTCGGCACGCGAAACGACCTCGCCGATGTCTTCGCCCTGCACGCGGCAGGACGCACCCGTGTGATGACCGTCGAGCACAAGCTCGAGGAGGTGAACAACTCCATCGCTGACGTGCTGGCCGGCACGATCCCGGCCCGCGTCGAATTCCGGACGTGACGCCCGTCAAGGGTGGCTGCATCCCCGTCAGTCCCTGCACGCACCTGGAGAGGGACTTCCCGTGAGCCAGCCCAGCACCCCTACCAGGATTCAGGACGCCGCCCCGGCGGCCCCCGGCTCGCAGGACATACGAACAACGGGTTCGTTCGGGTTGCCGACCGCCACCGCGCTGGTCATCGGGTCGGTGATCGGCACCGTGCCGGTGCGGCGGGCGCGGCGGTGACCTCGGCGCGTCCCTCGGCGCTGGTGCAGCCGCCCGCCCGGGTGCTGCCCGGTCCAGCCGCCGCCCGGAGCAACGCTGTGGGGCCCCCCGCTGACGACGGGGAGCACTCCGATCCACGGCGACCGCTCGCGGAGCTCTTCCGTGACCTGCGGACCTCCCCGGATGGGCTCGGTCGACGAGAAGCAGCGCGCCGGCTCTGCGTGTACGGGCCCAACACGCTGAACCGTGCGCAGGGCCGGCGGTGGCCGGCGGAGCTGCTGAGCCAGTTCACCCAGCCGCTCGCGGTCCTGCTGGCCGTCGCCGCCGTCCTGGCCTGGGCGGGCGGCACCCCGGCGCTGTCCGCCGCGGTCCTGGCGGTCATCCTGCTCAATGCCGCGTTCGCGTTCGTGCAAGAACGCCAGGCCGAGCGCGCGGTCGACGCGCTGTCGGCTTTCCTGCCACCCACCGCCTGGGTCATCCGCGACCACAGCCGCCAGCAGGTCGCGGCCACCGACCTGGTCCCCGGCGACGTGCTGGTGCTCGCTGAGGGCGACCGGGTCTGCGCCGACGCCCGGATCATCGACGGCGCAGTGCAGCTGGACCTGTCCGCGCTGACCGGCGAGTCGGTGCCGACCAGCCGCTCCGCTGAGACCGGACCGCTCACCGGCTCCCCGCTGGACGCCCACGACCTGGTCTTCAGCGGTACGACGTGCACCGGCGGCGAGGCCACCACCGTCGTCACGCACACCGGCATGCACACCGAGCTCGGCCGGATCGCTGCCCTCTCGCAACGCGGCGCGCCCGCGCCGAGCCCGCTGGAACGTCAGGTCCGCCGAGTTACCTGGATCATCGCCGCGATCTCTGTCGTCGTCGGCGTCGCGTTCGTCCCCGCCGGGCTGGCCGCCGGCTTGAGCTGGGCCGCCGCGATCACCTTCTCCATCGGGCTGATCGTCGCGAACGTCCCCGAGGGTCTGCTCCCCACGATCACCTTGGCGCTCGCCGCGGGGGTGCGGGATCTCGCGGGGCGGGGCGCCGTCGTCAAACGGCTGTCCGCCGTCGAGACCCTCGGCTCCGTCACGATCATCTGCACCGACAAGACCGGCACCCTGACGCAGAATCGTATGCGCGCATTGCAGCTGTGGCTGCCGGGCACCCGTCTCGCGGCGGCACCCCTGCCGGGCGTCGAGCTGGACGTCGCCGCTGCCATCGGTGACAGCCGCGCCCGGCTACTGGCGACGACCGCCGCGGCATGCACCACCGCCCAGCTCCCGTCCGACGCTCAACCAGGCAGCGGCGACCCGACCGAACTCGCCCTGCTCGCCCTCGCCACCTTGCTGGGCGTCGAGGTCGACAGCGACGCGCGCGCGGCCGCACGTCGAGCGGTCTTCCACTTCGACCCGCATCTGCAGCGCATGTCCACCCTCGACGAGGAGGCCGGCGGGGGCGGGCAGCCGGCCCGGCTCGCGGTCCACACCAAGGGCGCCCCGGAGACCGTGCTGCCCTGCTGCACCCACCTGCTCGATGCCGACAATGCCGTGCAGCCCCTGGACGAGTCTGCTCGCAGGGTGCTGACCCGCGCGCTGGACGCGTACGCCGCCAGCGGCCTGCGGGTCCTCGCCGTCGCCCGCCGGACCCTCTCGCCAGCGCTGACGGGGCTTCCGGACCGCGCTGCGACCGAGAGCGGGCTCGTCCTGCTGGGGCTCGTCGCGATGGTCGACCCGCCCCGCCCGGCGGTGCCCGCGGCCGTCCGAGAGGCCCACCGGGCGGGCATCCGCATCCACGTCGTCACCGGCGACTACGGGCCGACCGCGGCCAACGTCGCGCGGCAGGTCGGGATCGGCGCCGCCGGCAGCCGCATCGTCACCGGCATCGACCTGGACGCCATGTCGGACGCCGACCTCGACGAGGTCCTGACGCCCACCGACGAGATCGTGTTCGCCCGCATCTCCCCGGAAGGCAAGCTCCGGATCTGCGAGGCCCTGCAGGCTGCTGGGCAGGTCGTCGCCATGACCGGCGACGGCGTGAACGACGCCCCCGCGCTGCGGCATGCCGACATCGGCGTCGCGATGGGCCGCTCCGGCACCGACGTCGCCCGGGAAGCGGCGGTCATGGTGCTCACCGACGACGACTTCGCGACGATCGTCACGGCGGTCGGCGCCGGCCGGCAGGTCTTCGACAACGTCCGCAAGTTCGTGCTGTACATCTTCGCGCACGCGGTCCCCGAGGTCGTGCCGTTCCTGGTCTTCGCGCTGTCCGGCGGGAGCGTGCCGCTGCCCCTGACGGTCCTGCAGATTCTCGCGATCGACCTGGGCACGGAGACACTGCCCGCGCTGGCGCTCGGGCGGGAGCCCGCCGAACCCGGCGCGATGGACCGGCCCCCGCGGCCCCGCGGGACCGGCGTCATCGACCGCACCTTGCTGCTGCGCGCGTGGCTGCTGCTCGGCACGGTCTCCGCGGTGCTGGTGATGGGCGCGTACCTGCTCACCTTGCGCCGGGCCGGCTGGCACCTGGGTGACCCGACCGGGCCTGGCAGTGCGCTGCATCACGCCTACCTGCAGGCCACCACCATGACCTTCGCCGCCATCGTCGCCTGCCAGGTCGGGACCGCGTTCGCCGCCCGCACCGATCGGGCGTCGCTGTTCACCGTGGGGCTGCGCTCCAACCCGCTGCTGCTGTGGGGCATCGCCTTCGAGCTGGTGTTCACCGCCGCCGTCATCTACCTGCCCTGGTTGCAGGACCTGTTCGGGACAGCGTCGCTACGACCCGGACAGCTCGCCGTGCTCCTGCCGTTCCCGTTCGTGGTCTGGGGAGCCGACGAGCTCCTCCGGTGGACCCGGCGCCGTCAGCAGTCCCCCATCGAGCTCCCGAGCTCCACTCCGGTCGTCGGTCCCGCTCCCGAGCCGGCCAGCGTTCCCGTCTGAAACCCATCCCGCTCGACCAGAGGAGAACTGTCATGAACGGCTCGTTCGGAGTGCACTCAGAGGTCGGGCAGCTCCGCCAGGCCATCGTCCACCGCCCCGGGCTGGAGCTGAGCCGGCTCACCCCGGCCAACTGCCACGACCTGCTGTTCGACGACGTGCTGTGGGCGGCCAAGGCACGCGAAGAGCACGACGCGTTCACCGAGGCGCTGCGTGGGCGCGGCGTGACCGTGCACTACTTCGATGAGCTGCTGACTCAGACGCTCGCCATCGAACAGGCGCGGGCGTTCGTGCTGGACCGGCTGTGCACCCCGGAGCTGGTCGGCCCGACCCTGGCCGGCCCGCTGCGCCGGCTCGCCGAACAGGTCGACGCGGGCCCGCTCGCCGAGCTGCTCATCGGCGGCGTCACCCGCAGCGACCTGTCCCCGCTGCAGGTCCGCAGCCTGCGCTGGCAGACCCTCGGGCCGGAGGACTTCGTGCTGGCCCCGCTGCCGAACACCCTGTTCCAGCGGGACAACTCCGCCTGGGTGTACGGCGGCGTGACCATCAACCCGATGGCCAAGGCGGCTCGGGTGCGCGAGTCGCTGCACAGCCGGGCGATCTACCGCTTCCACCCCATGTTCGCCAATGCGACCTTCCCGGTGCTGTACGGCGACGATGACCTCGCCCACCAGCCCGCGACCCTGGAGGGCGGCGACATCCACGTCCTGGGTGGTGGCGTCGTCATGCTCGGGATGGGAGAGCGCAGCACCCCGATGGGAGTGGAGATCCTGTCCCGCGCGCTGTTCCAGAACGGCCAGGCGCATACCGTCATCGCGGTGGAGCTGCCGAAGTCCCATGCGTACATGCACCTGGACACCGTCCTGACGATGGTCGACGTCGACACCTTCGTGCGCTTCCCGGGCCTGCACACGGACGCGCTGCGGACCTGGGTGGTCACCCCCGCCGACCCGATGGAAGTCCTTGAGCACGACACCGGCGGTCTGCACGTCGAGCCACGTGACAGCCTGTTTGCCACGATCTCGGCTGCCCTTGGCGTGGAGAACCTGCGGGTGCTGTCAGCAGAGGAGGACGCTCGCGCCGCCGAGCGCGAGCAGTGGGACGACGCCAACAACTTCCTCGCCGTCGCACCCGGGGTCGTCCTGGGCTACGAGCGCAACACCGTCACCAATACGATGCTCCGCGAGGCCGGCCTCGACGTGATCGCCATCCCGGGCAGCGAGCTCGGCCGCGGCCGCGGTGGGTCCCGCTGCATGACCTGTCCGATCGAGCGCGACGGCCGCTGATCGCCACCACCTGACCCCCGTTACTTCCCAGACCAAGGACCTGCCGTGACGACGATCCCAGCCCTTTCCCGCCCCTCCCCCGGCTCGCTGCTCAAGGAGCTCGACCTCACGAAGGACGAGTTCCTCGCGCTGGTGGACCGCGCCGCGCAGCTCAAAGCCGCCAAGGCTGCCGGCACCGAGACCCCGTCGCTGACCGGACGCAACATCGCGCTGATCTTCGAGAAGGCCTCCACACGCACCCGCTGCGCTTTTGAGGTCGCTGCCCACCAGCAGGGAGCGCACGTCACCTACCTCGGCCCGGAGGGCTCGCACATCGGCAAGGAGGAGTCGATCCGCGACACCGCCCGGGTACTGGGCCGGATGTTCGATGGCATCGAGTTCCGGGGGTTCGACCAGGACACCGTCGAGCAGCTCGCCGCGTTCGCCGGTGTCCCGGTGTGGAACGGGCTCACCGACTCTTGGCACCCCACCCAGATGCTCGCTGACATCCTGACCATGATTGAGCACCATGCCGGGCCGGTCGAGCACATCGCGTACTGCTTTGTCGGGGACGGCCGCAGCAACGTCGCCCGGTCGCTGCTGGTCACCGGCGCGCTGCTCGGCATGGACGTCCGGATCGCCGCCCCGCGCGAACTGTGGCCGCCCGACGGCGTCGTCGAGGCCGCTCACGCCCTGGCCGCTGGCAGTCGAGCCCGGATCCTGGTGACCGAAGACGTCGACACTGCCGTGGCCGGCGCCGACTTCCTCTACACCGATGTGTGGGTCAGCATGGGCGAACCAGCCGACGCCTGGGCCAAGCGCATCCCCTTGCTGCAGCCCTACCAGGTCACCCAGGCACTATTGGACGCCGCCGGCCACGCCAGCAAGTTCCTGCACTGTCTGCCGGCGCTGCACGACACCAGTACCGCGCTCGGACAGCGGCTGCACCAGCAGTACGGAATGTCCGGCGCCGAGGTCACCGACGAGGTCTTCGAGTCGCCGCGTTCCCTGGTGTTCGACCAGGCTGAGAACCGGCTGCACACCATCAAGGCGGTCCTCGTGGCCGCGCTGGGCACCGACCGGCTGCCCACGCAGACCGGGTCCACCTGACGTGCGGATCGTCGCCGCCCTCGGCGGCAACGCGCTCCTGCGCCGCGGCGAGCGGCCCGACGCCGCCCCCCAGCTGGCGCACATCGAGGCGGCTGCCGCCGCACTGGCCCCGCTTGCCCGCGACCACCAGCTGCTGGTCTGCCATGGAAACGGCCCGCAGGTAGGGCTGCTCGCAGTGGAGAGCGAGGCCGACCGTGCGCTGACCCGTGCGTACCCACTGGACTCACTCGTTGCGCAGACCCAGGGGATGATCGGCTACTGGCTCGCACAGGCCCTGCGCAACGCCGGCGTCGACAGACCGATCGCGGCCCTCGTCACCCAGGTCCTGGTGGATGAGGCAGACCCGGCGTTCGCTGCGCCGACCAAGTTCATCGGCCCGGTGTACGACCAGGCCCGGGCCGCGCGGCTCGCCGACGAGCACGGCTGGATCGTGGCGGCCGACGGGCCGAGCTGGCGGCGGGTCGTGCCCTCGCCGATGCCGGTCCGTATCGTCGAGCAGACCACGATCGACCAGCTGCTCGACGCCGGGTCGACAGTCATCTGCGGCGGTGGTGGCGGCGCCCCGGTCACCATCAGCGGCGACGGGCGGCTGCGCGGCGTCGAGGCCGTCGTGGACAAGGACCTGACGGCGGCGCTGCTCGGCGTCGCCGTCGCCGCCGACCACCTGCTCGTGCTCACCGATGTTGCGGCGGTGATGGACCACTTCGGGACGTCCGCCGCGATGCCATTGCGCGCACTGACGCTGGACGAGCTGGCCACACGACGCTTCCCGGCCGGCTCGATGGGCCCGAAGATCGACGCGTGCGCCATGTTCGTCCGCGCCACCGGCCGGCCGGCGACGATCGGCGCCTTGGCCGACGCGACCTCGATGCTCGACGGCGCTGCCGGCACCACCCTGCGGCTGAACGCCTTGCCCGGCAGCGTTGACGGTGGCGCCGGTCCGCCGGGGCTTGCCCGAGCGCGCACAGCAGGCAGCCCGCCGTGAGGCCGCGCCGGCGGCCGAGCACGCCCGGTGGCCGAAGCGGACGATGACGGGCAAGCGGGTGGTGCTGCGCGATGGCTCCGCGGTGTTGATTCGGCCGGTCCGCGCGGACGACGCACTGCTGCTGGCCGAGGGTTTCAGCCGGTTGAGCGCCGAGTCCCGCCGGCTGCGGTTCCTGACCGGCAAGTCAGTGCTGTCCCCGACAGAGCTGCAGTACTTCACGAAGGTCGATCATCACGACCATGAGGCACTGGGGGCATTGCAGCCGGAGGACGGACGCGGGGTCGGCATCGCTCGCTACATCCGGCTGGCCGACGACCCCGATGCCGCGGAGGTCGCTGTCACCGTCGTGGACGACTGGCAGGGCCGGGGGCTGGGCACCGAGCTGCTCATCCAGCTCACCGACCGCGCCCGCCAGGAGGGCATCCGGCGCTTCACCGCGCTGGTCGCGGCTGACAACGCCGCCGTGGTCGAACTGCTGCGCGAACTCGGCGCCCGGGTCCGGGCGGTTCGTACCGAGTACGGGGCTGTCGAGTACGAGATCAGCCTGCCAACCACGGGGGTCGGCTCGACGATGCGGTCTCTGCTCACAGCTTACGGGTGCCGGCACCTCATCCCCCCGACCCCGATCCAAGAAGTTCTGGCCGACCTCGTCCCTGCGCGGTTCCGCGTCGACGAAGCCTCGCCGCCGTAACCCGTGGTTGACAGTTGCGATCGACTCGACCGGACGTCTTGGCCCCGGCGTCCACGGCGACACCTCGGGAGCACTCCCCGCCGGGTCCAAAGACCCTCGACGACCCCGGCGTGACGAGGCACTGTCACACCAGCGCCCGCCCGGGTCGCCGAACGGAGGCCCCATGACGAATGACCAGGGACGCGCCCGGCCGCCGCGCCTGCTCTCGCACTTCGAGTGCGACCCGCGCGGCAACCGACGGTTGGTGACCGTCGGCGACGACATCGTGGCCCTGCCACACACTCGCCCCTACCTGTGCGGTGTCAGCTGAACCCGCGGTGGCCGGGCCACGTGCACGCGTCGCTGTCGGCGCGACCGGGGCCGCCGCGGGACCCGGTGCGGCCGCCGGTCGGACCGCCGCCACCCGGCTGGCGCCGTTACCTGTTGCCGGCCGGGCTCGCGCTGACTGCGCTGCTCGTGCTGGGCCCACAGCTGAGCGGTGGGACACCGACAGCGCTGACGTACTCCGCCCTGCTCGACCGGGTGACCGCCAACCAGGTCGCTGCGCTGACGGTCGATCCGCAGGGCCGCGTGACGGGGACCTTCACCGACGGCAAGGCGTTCGCGTCGGCCGTCCCCACGGCCCTGGGGCCGACCGGTCTGGACACGTTGATGACAGGTCACCGGGTCGCGATCACCGCCGTACCGACACGGACGTCCGTGATCTCGACGTTGCTGGGCTTCCTGCCGCTGCTCCTGGTGGTCGGCTTCTTCGTCTACACCGGCCGCCGCGCCGCCCGGCAGATGGGCGGAGCCTTTGGCGGGGGCGGGATCCTGGGCATCGGACGGTCCAAGGCGACGGTTATCGACGTCGAACGGCCAACGACCCGGTTCACCGACGTCGCGGGCTACGACGGGGTCAAGCAGGAGATCAACGAGGTCGTCGACTTCCTCAAGACCCCGGACCGCTACCGCGCCGCCGGCGCGGTAGGCCCGCGCGGGGTCCTGATGGTCGGGGCCCCCGGCACCGGCAAGACCCTGCTCGCCCGCGCGGTCGCCGGTGAGGCGGCAGTGCCCTTCCTGGCCGTCACCGGTTCGAGCTTCGTCGAGATGTTCGTCGGGGTCGGGGCAGCCAGGGTGCGGGACCTGTTTGCCGATGCCCGCAAGCGTGGGCCGTCCATCATCTTCATCGATGAGATCGACGCGATCGGCGGACGCCGCGGACAGGGCTTCGGCGGCAACGACGAGCGCGAGCAGACGCTCAACCAGCTGCTCGCCGAGATGGACGGATTCGACGACAAGCACGACGTCGTCGTCCTTGCCGCCACCAACCGGCCGGAGACCTTGGACCCGGCCCTGCTGCGCCCGGGCAGGTTCGACCGGCAGGTGACGGTGCCCCTGCCCACCCACCTGGAACGCAAAGCCATCCTGATGGTCCACGCCCGCGGCAAGCAGTTGGACCCGGACGTCGATCTGGACGTGACCGCCCGCGGCACCCCCGGCTTTTCCGGCGCGGATCTCGGCAACCTCCTCAACGAGGCGGCGATCCTCGCGGTCCGCCACGACCGTCAGGTGGTCACCGCCGAGGACCTCGACGACGCCCGCGACCGGGTGCTCCTCGGACGGCGCGACGGCTCCAACATCCTGCTGCCCGAAGAACGCCACGCCGTCGCCGTGCACGAGGCGGGCCACGCCCTGGTGGCCGCCCTGTCGGATCATGCAGACCCGGTGGCCAAGGTGACGATCCTGCCCGCCGGCATGGCCTTGGGGGTGACCGAGCAGCTCCCGCTTGCCGAGCGCCACCTGCTGTCCGAGGGCTACCTGACCGACTCCCTGGCCGTCCGGTTGGGTGGCCGCGCCGCCGAGCTCCTGGTGCTCGGCGAGGGCTCGACCGGCGCCGCGAACGACCTCGTGGGAGCCACGTCGCTCGCCACCCGAATGACCATCGAGTTCGGCCTCAGCCCAGATCTCGGGCCGGTCGGCTACCCGACGGGCGAGACCCAGTTCCTCGGGTCTTCGACAGCGACAGCGCACCCGTACGCCGACCAGACCCAGCGCGCGGTCGACCTCGAGGTCAGGCGCCTCCTGCAGGAGGCGCAGGCCCGGGCCCTGTCTCTGCTGACCGGGCACCGGCCAGCCCTTGATCGGCTCGTCGAGCAGCTCCTCGAACACGAAACTGTTGACGGTGCAGCCGTGACCACGGCCTTGGCCGCGCCGCTGGGACAGCGCGACTCGCGAGTGCCCACCCCTTTGCTGACAGAGCGGGGCGCCGGCTAGATGACCCTCGACACCGCCGGAAGGGCGGCGGAGGCATTTTCGACGCCTGATACCGGTCTCACCGCAGCGCAGGTCGCGGAACGCGTGGCGACCGGTCGGACCAACGCCGTCGTCGCCCGTACGAGCCGGACAGTCTCCGAGATCGTCAGGGCGAACGTGTTCACGGTGTTCAACGGCCTGCTCGGTGTGCTTCTGCTCGCCATCCTGACCACCGGACGGTGGCAGAACGGCTTGTTCGGCCTCGTGATCGCAGCCAACTCCGGGCTTGGGATCGTTCAGGAGGTACGCGCCAAGCGGCTCCTGGACCGGCTTGCCGTCCTGAACATCCCGACCGCTCGAGTGGTGCGCGAGGGTTCCACGTCACGCATCGCGCTGGGAGCCGTCGTTCTGGACGATCTGCTTGACCTGCGGGCCGGCGACCAGGTCCCCGCCGACGGCGTCGTCCTGAGCTCAGCGGGGCTGGAGATCGACGAGTCGCTCCTGACCGGCGAGTCCGAGCAGGTTCCGAAGCCGCAGGGAGCGCTCGTACGGTCAGGATCCATCGTCGTGGGCGGCAGCGGCAGCTTCCAGGCCACCGCAGTCGGCGCGCAGGCCTACGCCACCCGGTTGGCCGCGGACGCCAGGCGCTTCACGCTGGTGCACTCCGAGCTCGGCGCGGGGACCAACCGGATCTTGCGCTGGATCAGCCTGGGGTTGCTCGTCGTCGGTCCGCTCCTGCTGTGGAGCCAGTTCCGCAGCGTTGACAACTCCGGTTGGCGCGAAGCCGTCACGGGGACGGTCGCCGGCCTCGTGGGCATGGTGCCGGAGGGCCTGCTGCTGCTGACCAGCCTGGCCTTCTTGGTCGCCACGGTGACCCTGGCCCGTCAGCAGGTCCTGGTCCAGGAGCTGCCGGCCGTTGAGGCGCTGGCCCGCGTCGACGTGGTCTGCCTCGACAAGACGGGCACACTCACGTACGGCGACATCGCCTTCCAGCAGCTGGTCCCCCTGGGACACGACCCCCACGACGAGACGGCCCAAGCCCTGGGCCTGCTGGCGACCAGCGACAGCGTCAACCCGACGGCGGCAGCCCTTGCTCAGGTGTTCACCACCTCGACCTGGAGCCGGGTTGCGGCGGTGCCGTTCAACTCCACGCGCAAGTGGTCCGCGGTCGAGACCCCAGAACAGGGGACCTGGGTGCTCGGCGCCCCGGAGATTTTGCTGGCGGGAGCCCTCGACGAGGCCCAGCTGGGGGCGCGCACGCAGGCCGACCTGATCGCCGGGAAGGGCAGCCGGGTGCTCCTGCTGGCCCGTACGAGCTCCGCCCTGACGGCGGACGGGCAGCCGGAATTGCTCCCGCCGGACCTGCGGCCGATGGCCCTGGTCGTGCTCGCCGAGCGGGTCCGCGAGGACGCGGCCGACACCGTGGCGTTCTTCCTGACGCAGGGTGTCGGCCTCAAGGTCATCTCGGGCGACAACCCGAGGACGGTGAGCGCCGTGGCGCGGGCTGTCGGCATCCCCGGGGCCGATGACCCGGTCGACGCGCGGACCCTGCCGGAGGAGCCCACGGAGCTCGCCGACCTGCTGGAGCGGCGTACGGTCTTCGGCCGGGTCAGCCCGCAGCAGAAGCAGGCCATCATCGCTGCGCTGCAGAGCCGCGGACATGTCGTCGCCATGACGGGCGACGGCGTCAACGACGCGCTCGCCCTCAAGGACGCCGACATCGGAATCGCTATGGGCAACGGGTCCCCCGCGACCCGAGCTGTCGCCCAGATCGTCCTGCTGGACGGACAGTTCTGCCGACTGCCCGCGGTCGTCGCCGAGGGGCGCCGGGTGATCGCCAACATCGAGCGAGCCGCCAGCCTGTTCCTGATCAAGAACAGCTACTCCCTGGTGCTCGCACTCATCGCGGCCGGCACGCTGGGCGCCTTTCCACTGGCCCCGATCCAGCTCACGATGATCTCGACCCTCACAATCGGGATCCCGGGCTTCTTCCTGGCGCTGGCGCCAAACACGCGCCGATACCTACCCGGCTTCGTCCCGAGGGTGTTGCGCTTCGCCGTACCGATCGGCATCGTGACCGGGCTTGCCGCGTACGCCGGGTATCGCCTCACCCGACTCCTCGATTCACGAGCCGGCGTCGCCGAGGGCCGCACCACGGCCACCTTCGTTATCCTCATCATTTCGTTGTGGACCGTGGGCGTGCTGGCCCGGCCACTGAGCGGCTGGAAGCTGGCGCTGGTCGCCTCCCTCGCGGGTGTCGCGGCGGTGGCGGCCTCGGTGCCGGCGATCGGACGAACAGCCTTCCTGTTGTCAACAACGCCTGTGGACCTGGCCGTGGCGGGTGTCGTCGGCGTCGCAGGCGTGGGCTTCGTGGAGCTCACCCACCGGGCCGTGGCAGCCGGTACACAAGGATGGCGACCGAGCGGGAAGCGCCAGACCATCATGTCGAGGCGGCACTCGGGACGAGGCTGAAGGCGCCTTCCTCCTCGAGTGCGTTGTGCAGCCTGAGCACCCCGTACAGCCCGTACAGCAGGCGGCGGAGGTCTGTCAGGTCTTCCTCGGCGATGCTGTCCCCGTGCAGGTCCTGGAGCAATCGTCGCAGGCGGCTGACCTGATGCTCGATCTCGGCGTGGGTGCGACTCAGGGCTGCCGTGGCGTCGGTTCCTCCGAGTGCTCGGGCCACCAGCGGAACGAGGAGTGCCTCCTCCGTCTTCTCATGCGGCAGCAACTCGGTCTGCAGCTGCGTCAACAGCCTCTGCACCGGCGCAAGGTCACAGCGGGGGTCGGACAGCGCGTCAGCCACAGAGCGGATCCGCTCGACGGTGGGCAGAACCGCGTCGTGCTCTGCACGCAGGGTGCGGGCCGTCGCCTCGTCCTGCGGCGACATGGCGATGGAGTGTGCAGCACCGGGCAGCACCGCGCGCAGGGCGAGGCCGATCGCCAGTACGTCAATGACCTCCTGCGTCACCGCACCTGCCGCCGGCTGCAGAAACCCGAGAGCCGCGGCGACCATGGCCGCCAGCGAGAGCCCCATGCCGACCACGACCGCCTGCAGCGCGATGGCCTTGGAGCGCCGGGCGATCAGGATCGCCTCCGCCAGGGCGTCAATCCGGTCGACGGTCAGCACGACGTCAGCGGCCTCCGACGACGCCGTCGCACCCCGTGCGGCCAACGCGACGCCGGCTCCGGCTGCCGCCAGCGCGGGCGCATCGTTGATGCCGTCACCGACCATGATGGTGGGGCCCGCCGCGGACTCACGCCTGATCGCGGCGAGCTTGTCGGCGGGGTCGCAGTCCGACAGAACCTCGTCGACGCCGACGATGCGCCCGATGGTCTCGGCACTGTCTGCCCGGTCACCGGTCAACAGGACAACGCGCCTGATGCCTGCAGACCGCAAAGCGCGGATCATGCGCGGCGCCTCGGGCCGGACGGTGTCTTCCAACAGCAGCGCGCCCGCCGCCTCGTCGTCGACAGCAGCGAAGACGATGAGCGAGCCATCAAGCTCCGCGCGGCGTCGAACCTGAAGCACCCAGAGTGGGGCATCCGCACCCACGATCCAGGCCGCTTTGCCCAGCCGCACGCGGTGACCCCCCACTGATCCTTCAAGTCCGTACCCGTGCACCTCCTGCACGTCTTCGGGCATCTCCAGGGACAGGCCCCGTCGGGTGCCGGCCGTCACGATGGCATTCGCGAGGACGTGGGCCGAGACCTGGTCGAGCGACGCTGCAAGCCGGAGCAACTCATCAGCAGAGCTCTGGTCGGGTGCAGTCACGATGCTGGCGAGCACCGGGCGTCCCTGGGTCAGCGTGCCGGTCTTGTCGAACAGGATCACCCGGCCGGCGGCCAGCTGCTCCAGCGCGCCGCCGCCTTTGATCACGACGCCGACACGGGCGGCGCGGGACAGGCCGGACATGATCGCAATCGGGGCGGCGAGCAGCAGCGGGCAGGGTGTCGCGACGACAAGCACGGCGACCGCTCGAACCGGATCGGAGCTGAGCGCCCAGGCGGCGCCCGCGACAGCCATCGTGAGCGGGACGAACAAGGTGGCGAACCGATCGGCCACTCTGACAAACGGCGCCGACGTGGCCTGTGCCTGCGCGACGAGACGCACCACGCCTTCGTACGTCGACCCCTCAGCCGTCGCCGTCGCGACCAACTCGACGGGCTGGCCGGTGTTGATCCCGCCACTGCGGACCTCATCACCGGCGGTCCTCTCCTTCGGCCTTGCCTCCCCCGTCAGCGCCGACTCGTCCAGCACGGCCGAGCACAGCAGTCGTCCGTCGACCGGCACGATCTCGCCGGCGCCCACGAGCAGCAGGTCGCCGGGACTGACGTCACCCACAGCAATCTCGACGACGACGTCGCCGACGCGGCGGCGCGCCGTGCGCGGGGCTCTTTCGACCAGCAGGCTCAACTCGCGGCGGGCCCGCGCCGCCGCCCGGGCCTCCAGCAGCTGTCCACTTGCCAGCATCACAGTGATCACGGCGCCAGCGAATGGCTCGCCCACTGCCAGCGCACCAGCAAGGGCCAGCAGGGCGATCACATCGACGCTTGGCTCGCGCCGGCGCAACGCCGCGACAGTCCACCAGGTCGACAGCATCAGACCGAGCACGGTGCCGGCGCTCCACGAGACGCTTGCGAACGTGGCCGCGTCCAGCAGCCACGCTGCGGCGCCGACAAGCAACAGCACCGCCGAGCCCAGGAAGACCAGCACCTGGCGACCCACCGGAAGTCGGAGTTGCCTGGTCATGCATTACACCTTTTACTCATGCAGCATTGGACGTGCGTTATGCGCGCTGATTCGGGGGCGCAGCTGGGTTCCCGCCTTGCGCTCTGGCTGGACCCCTGCGAGCAGGACACCTCGTTCAGCGCTGGCGATCGAGCGTCGGACCTTGCCGACGGCGTCCGGGTTGACCGAGACCGAGGTGATCCCCAGCTGTACGAGGTATTCGGCGAATTCCGGCCGATTGGACGGAGCCTGACCGCAGAGCGACGACGTGATGCCGGCGCCCTGGCAGGCGTGCACGATCCGGGCAATGGCATCCAGGACGGCAGGGTCGGACTCGTCGAACAACTCGGCACACACCTCTGAGTCGCGGTCCACGCCGAGCACCAGCTGAGTGAGGTCGTTACTACCGATGGACACCCCCACGATGCCCATCCGGGCGTACGTCGGGATCCAGTACGCCACGGACGGCACCTCGGCCATCACCCACACAGGCAGGGTGGAAGCTGTGGGATGAGCATTGATGATCTCCAGGCAGCGCTCCAGCTCCCAGGCGGTCCGGACGAACGGGATCATCAGACGAAGGTTGTGGGTCTGTGCGTCCACGCCGCCCAGCACGTCGAGCTCGAGCCGGAACAGGTCGGGCTGATTGATATAGCGGTAGCACCCGCGGTACCCGATCATCGGGTTCTCCTCGTGCGGCTCGAACTGCTCGCCACCTTCCAGCCCACGGAACTCGTTGGAGCGGAAGTCGATGCTGCGGTACACGACCGGGCGTGGCATGAACGCTCGGGCGATGCGCAGCAGCGGCCCGGTCATCGCGTCGACAAAGGTCTGTTGCTCGCCGCGCTGCAGGAGCAGCCGCGGGTGCACGCCCTTGAGTGCGTCCGCGACCATGAATTCAGCGCGCAGCAGACCCACCCCGTCGACGTCCAGGGCCGCTACCTGCTCGGCGTGCTCGGCAACAGCGAGGTTCAGGTACACCGTCGTCGCGAGGGGCTCGCCGGTCGATGCGCTGCTCGGGGCCACCGGGACGGGTTCGGCAGCCTTGGCCACCACTCCCTCGAGCACGACGCCGGCGCGCCCGTCAACCGTCACGAGCTCGCCGTCCCGCAGGGACGTGGTGGCGGTGCGGGTGCCGACGACACAGGGCACACCGAGCTCACGCGAGATGATCGCGGCGTGACAGGTGATGCCACCGCCGTCGGTGACCAGCGCCGCTGCCCGCCGCATGGCCGGGACCCAGTCGGGGCTGGTCATCGGCGCGACCAGCACCTCGCCGGTCTGCAGCTGAACGCCCTCCTCGGGGGAGCGCAGCACCCGGACCCGACCGGACGCGCGACCGGTCGACGCGGCGAGCCCTCGCACCAGCACCTTGCCCTCCTGCGGCTGCGCGTCGGGCCGGGGCAGGGTCGTGATCGGACGGGACTGCACCAGCCAGGTCTTGCCGCCGGCTCGCGCCCACTCGATGTCCTGTGGCCGGCCGTAGTGCTGCTCGACGGCGATACCGAGCCGGGCGATCTCGAGAATCTCCTCGTCGGTGAGGATGCGCAGCGCACCCTCGGCCGGCGTGAGGGCGACCGTCTCGTCTGCGCCATCAGCCCCGCGGACAATCTTGGCCGACTGGTGGCCGACGCGGACACTGGAAACGCGCAGCGGCTCCTTGGGTACGAGGTAGGTGTCGGGTTCCACCATCCCGCTCACGATCGCCTCGCCCTGTCCGAGGACCGCCTCGATGACGATGCGCCCTGTGTCACCGTCCGACGGGTCGGCGGTGAACATGATTCCGGACCGTTCCGACGGGATCATCGACTGGACCACGACGGCCAGGGTGGGCTCCTCGGCGAGGTTCGTCGCCGCCCGGTAGGACATCACGCGCTTGCCGTACAGCGACGCCCAACAGTCGACGATGCGGGCAAGCAGGTCCGCCCCGCCCGCGACGTTGGTGAAAGTTGCGTTCATGCCCGCGAAGGAGGTGTCGCCGGCGTCCTCGCTCGTTCCCGAGGAGCGGACTGCCACCCGGACGCGGTTCCCCAGGTGCTGGTAGGCGTCCGCGATCTCCTGCGCCAGGTCGGCGGGAATCGGGGTTGAGCGCACGAGCGAGCAGGCCAGTTCGGAGGCCGCGGTGAGTGCATCGTCGTCGTCTGCGTCCAGACCGAGCAGCGTCGCTTGCAGCTTCTCCCGGGCATCGGAGGCCTCGATCGCACCGAGGTAGGCCTCGCTGGTCACGACGAAACCTGCCGGCACCGGCAGACCGGCCGCAGTCAACTCACCGAGGTTGGCACCCTTACCACCCGCGAGCTCGGCGTTGCCAACGCCCAGGTCCTGGAACCATGCGATCGCGTGCATCGTGAGCCTCCTGCAGCAGGGTGGGTCCACCACTGTGACCACGGCAATGCCTGTCGATACAGGGTCGAAGGTCACCAACGTTGAGCCACACGAGGTGACCTTCGGCCCTTCCGACGCGCCTGGATCATGGCCAAGATGTCAGTCGGCACGCGAGGCCCGCCCCAACGCGGGCTGTCGGGCACGTCGGCGACACACCAGGGAGACCACGTATGAGCGTCAACATCGGCATCAACGGGTTCGGTCGGATCGGCCGGGACTACCTGCGGTACCTCCTGGCCGCCCAGGACACCGACCTGCAGGTGGTGGCCATCAACGACGTCACCGACTCCGCCACGATGGCCCGGCTCCTCCGCAACGACAGCACCTTCGGGCCCTTGCACCGCACCGTCGAGGACCTTGGTGACGCGATCGCCGTGGACGGGCACAAGATCGCTGTCAGCTCCGAGCGTGACCCGGCGAAGCTGGCCTGGCGCGACCACGGCGCGCAGATCGTCATCGAGTCGACGGGCCGGTTCCGCACCCGCGAGGCGGCGGCAGCGCACCTGGCTACCGGCGCGTCCAAGGTGCTGCTGTCCTCCCCGGGTAAGGGCGTCGACACCACGATCGTGATGGGGGTCAACGACGAGACCTACGACGCGGCGCGACACCACATCATCTCGAATGCGTCGTGTACGACGAACTGCGTCGCGCCGATGGTGAAGGTGCTGCTCGACAGCTTCGGCATCGAACAGGGCTACATGACCACCGTGCACGCCTACACCAGCGACCAGAACCTGCTGGACGGGCCGCACAAGGACCCGCGTCGGGCCCGTTCCGCGGCGGTGAACATCATCCCTACGACCACCGGTGCTGCCCGGGCCGTCGGTGAGGTGATCCCGGCGATGAAGGGCCGGCTGGACGGTGTCGCGCTGCGGGTGCCGGTCGTCGACGGTTCGCTGGTCGACCTCGCGGTGCTGATGGACAAGGAGGCCACCGTGGCGGCCGTGAACGATGCGTTCCAGGCGGCCGGGACCGCGGGGCCGCTGGCCGGTCGGTTGCGCTACACCACCGAGCCCGTCGTCTCCAGCGACGTGATCGGCGACTCGGCCTCCTGCGTCTTCGACTCCGAGCTGACCCAGGCCGCCGGCAGGCTGGTCAAGGTCTTCGGCTGGTACGACAACGAGTGGGGCTACACCGCGCGCCTGGTGGACCTGACCCGGCTCGTCGCGCAGCAGGGCTGAGCCAGTGCTCGAGGTGCGATTCCATGGGCGCGGCGGGCAGGGCGTCGTGACAGCCGCTGAGCTGCTGTCGGTGGCGGCCTTCCTCGACGGCCACGAGGCGCAGGCCTTCCCTAGCTTCGGTTCCGAGCGGATGGGCGCCCCGGTCCTGTCGTTCTGCCGCATCTCGGACGCCGCCATCCGGGTCCGAGAACCGGTCACCCAGCCCGACGCGGTCGTGGTGCTCGATGCGGGCCTGCTCCACCAGGTCGACGTGTTCGCCGGCCTGTCACCCACCGGGTACGTCCTCATCAACTCGGTGCACTCCTTGCACGAGCTGGGGGTCGCAGAGCTCGCTGACCGCCACGACCCTGAGCGCCTGGTGACCCTGCCCGCCACCGAGCTGGCTCGCAGGCATCTCGGCAAACCGCTGCCGAACATCTGCCTGCTCGGAGCCTTCGCCGCCCTGACCGGCAGCGTGTCGCTCGGCTCGATCGAGGTCGCGGTGAAGGGCAGGTTTGCCGCAGGCGTCGCCGAGCTCAACGTCTCGGCTGCCCGGGCCGGCTACGAGAACATCAGAGCCAGCCGCGAGAACGTCAGGCAGGTCAGCCATGCGCCAGCAGATTGAGGGTTCGCGGGCGATCGCCCAGGCCGTGGCCTGGTGCCGTCCCGCGGTCGTGCCTGCGTACCCGATCACGCCGCAGACCCACATCGTCGAAGCCGTCGGTGCGATGGCGAAGGCAGGCACCCTGGCCCCCTGCGAGTACCTCACCGTCGAGTCCGAGTTCAGCGCGATGTCGGTGGCCATCGGTGCCTCGGCGGCAGGGGCCCGCACCTACACCGCGACCGCCAGCCAGGGGCTGCTGTTCATGGCGGAGGCGCTCTACAACGCAGCGGGCCTCGGACTGCCGATCGTCATGACGGTGGCCAACCGGGCCATCGGTGCGCCCATCAACATCTGGAACGACCACAGCGACTCGATGAGCCAGCGCGACGCCGGCTGGGTGCAGCTCTACGCCGAGGACAACCAGGCTGCTGTCGGGCTGCACATCGTGGCCTTCCGGCTGGCCGAGGAGCTGTCGGTCCCCGTGATGGTGTGCGTCGACGGGTTCGTCCTGACGCACGCGTTCGAGCCGATCGAGCTGCCCGGCCAGGAGCTCGTCGACGACTACCTGCCGGCCTACCGGCCGCGGCAGGTGCTGGACCCGGCCGAGCCGGTCACGATCGGGGCGATGGTCGGACCGGAGGCGTTCACCGAGGTGCGCTATCTGGCGCACCACCAGCTGCTGCAGGCGATCGACCGCTTCCCCGAACTCGCGTCGGACTACACGGTGGCCTCGGGCCAGCCGCTCTCGACGCTGTCGAGCTACCACGTGGACGGCGCCAGGACGGTGGTCGTCGCGCTGGGCTCGGTGGCGGGCACGATCAAGGACGCGGTCGACGAGCTGGATGCCTCCGTCGGGGTCGTGACCCTCACCCTGTACCGCCCGTTCCCCGCAGCGGCTGTCCGCGAGGCGCTGTCGGGGGCCGACCAGGTCATCGTGCTCGAGCGGGCCTTCGCACCCGGCGCGGGTGGCGTCGTCAGCGCCGATGTCCGCGTTGCCCTGGCTGGGCTACCGACGACGGTGAGCACCGTCGTCGCAGGACTCGGTGGACGCGCCGTCACCAAAGTGTCGGTGCAGACGATGCTCGCCCAGGCCGGCGAAGGACGGTTGGCGGAGCTCAGCTTCCTGGATCTGCGTACCGACCTGGTCGACCGCGAGCTGGGCCGCCGCGACGACGTGCACCGGACCGGCCCGCACGCAGCGCACCTGCTGCGCGAGACCGGTGTTCCCGCAACCCGGATCGGATGAGGTGGCGCTGTGGTGGCCGAGGGCGTGAAGTTTTATCAGATCGGCAGCAGAGCGGTCGGGAACCGGCTGCTGGAGGAGTCGCTGCGCACCGGTCAAGCGAGCCCCGACCGACAGAACACCCTCAACTCCGGCCATCGGGCCTGCCAGGGCTGCGGCGAGGCACTGGGGGCGCGCTACGTCGTGGATGCGGCGTTCCGGGCCGCCAAGGGCAAGCTCATCGCTGTCAACGCCACGGGGTGCCTGGAGGTCTTCTCGACGCCCTACCCGGAGAGCTCGTGGCAGCTGCCGTGGCTGCACTCGCTGTTCGCCAATGCACCCTCGGTCGCCGCCGGCGTCGCCGCCGCGTTGAAGGCCTCCGGACAGGACGACATCCGCGTGCTCGCCCAGGGCGGTGACGGAGCCACCGTCGACATCGGTTTGGCCGCACTGTCCGGCATGTTCGAGCGCGACGACGACGTCCTCTACGTCTGCTACGACAACCAGGCGTACATGAACACCGGGGTCCAGCGTTCGGGGGCGACCCCACCGGCTGCCCGGACGGCCACGACGGAGGCGGTCGGCCCGCACCCGGGCAACCGGTTCGCTACTGGCAAGGACATGCCGCGCATCGCGATGGCACACGAGATCCCGTATGTAGCCACCGCGACCGTCGCGGAGCTGCACGACCTCGAGGCCAAGGTCGACAGGGCGATGTCCCTGCGCGGCGCCCGCTACCTGCACGTCCTCGTGCCCTGTCCGCTGGGCTGGGGCTCGGCTCCCGCCGACACGGTCCGGCTCGCGCGGCTGGCCCAGCGCAGCGGGCTCTTCCCGGTGTTCGAGGCCGAGCACGGCGAGGTCACCGCCACCCTGCCGATCCGGGGACGCGTTCCCGTCGAGGACTACCTGAGGCCGCAACGGCGGTTCGCGCACCTGTTCGGCGACCCGCCGGACACCGCCGTGCTCGGCCGGCTGCAGGCGCTTGCCGACCGCAACATCGCCCGGTACGACCTGCTCCCCGAAGAGGTGCGTTGACGATGGATAAGCCCTTCGCCATCACGCTGGACGTCCGGTCCAGCCTGGCAAATCACACCGGCTCCTGGCGCAGTGAGCGCCCCGTGTACGTCGACGGTCTGCCGCCGTGCAACCACGCCTGCCCGGCAGGCGAGCAGATCCAGGGCTGGCTGTACTCCGCTGAGGACGGCAGCTACGAGACCGCATGGCGGCGGCTGGTGAAGGACAACCCGTTCCCAGCCGTCATGGGACGGGTCTGTTACCACCCCTGCGAGACCGCCTGTAACCGCGCGGAGCTCGACAGCGCAGTCGGAATCAACTCGGTGGAGCGCTTCCTCGGCGACGAGGCGATCAGGCAGGGCTGGCAGCTGCCAGCCGCCGGACCGGCAACCGGCAAGCGGGTCCTCGTCGTCGGTGCCGGGCCGTCGGGACTGTCGGCTGCCTACCACCTGCGCCTGCTCGGCCATGCCGTCGAGATCCACGAGGCAGGGAGCCAGCCGGGCGGGATGATGCGGTTCGGCATCCCCACCTTCAGGCTGCCCCGGGATGTCCTCGACATCGAGATCGACCGGCTGCTGGCGACCGGCGTCACCCTGCACCTCGACACCCGCGTCGACGACCTGACCGCGGTCATGCTTGCGGGCTCGTTCGACGCTGCGTTCCTGGCGGTCGGCGCGCAGCTGAGCCACCGCGCGTACATCCCCGCAGGCCAGGCTGCCCGGGTCGTGGACGCGCTGTCCGTGCTCGGCAGCGTCAACGTCGGCGAGCGGCCCCAGCTGGGCCGCACGGTCATCGTCTACGGCGGCGGCAACACCGCGATGGATGCGGCCCGCACCGCGCGCCGACTCGGCGCGAGTGATGCCGTCATCGTCTACCGCCGGACGCAGGCCCAGATGCCGGCCGCCGACGTGGAGCTGCAGGAGGCCCTCGACGAGGGGGTCCGCGTCAGATGGCTGCGCACCATCGCCATGGTCGGTGACGGTGTCACGACGCTGGAGCGGATGCGGCTGGACGAGGACGGCGTGCCGCAGCCGACCGGTGAGTTCGAACAGATCACCGGCGACACCGTGGTGCTCGCGCTCGGGCAGGACGTCGACCGGAGCCTGCTCGACACCGTGCCCGGCCTGGCCATCGTCGAGGGGGTGGTCCAGGTGGATGACACGATGATGACCGGTTGTCCAGGCGTCTTCGCGGGCGGCGACGCCGTACCCGCGCAGCGTTCGGTGACCGTCGGCATCGGGCACGGCAAGGCCGTCGCCGGGCACCTCGACTCCTGGCTGCGCACGGGGTCCTCGGCGCCGGCGGGGCCGGTCGAGCTGGGCATGCCGGTCGCGTTCGGGGAGCTCAATCCCTGGTACTTCAGCGACGCGCCGCACGCTGTACGTCCCCGACTCGACGCGGCCCGGCGGGTGACCGACTTCGGTGAGGTCGTCGGTGGTCTGGACGTCGACACCGCTGTGTACGAGGCGCGGCGCTGCCTGTCCTGCGGCAACTGCTTCGGCTGCGACAACTGCTTCGGCGTCTGTCCTGACAACGCCGTCCTGAAGATCGCGACCGGCCACGGGTACGCGATCGACTACGACTACTGCAAAGGCTGTGGCCTGTGCGTCGCCGAGTGCCCCAGTGGCGCCATCGTGATGGAGCCTGAGCAGACCTAACTGGATTCGACAGGTGCACCGACGGAACCGCCCGAGCCGACCTGACGTCCCCGCCCGCCTCCGGCGCAGAGGCTGCATCGTTGCCAAGCAGGATGCGGCCTCATGTGGGAATCGTGTCGAGGCGGAGGTCACCCGCCCCGGACGGCTACTCCTCCGGCCCGAGCGAGCCGGCCGCTCCGAGCCACGTACCGGCCCCACCGGAGTCCCGGCCGCTCCGAGCCACGTACTAGCCCCACCGGAGTCCCGAGCCGGCCCGACGGGGCCCATCCGGACATCTCCATCTCGGTGAGCCCTGTTGGACGACAGGCTTTTCAAAAGGTCCTAGGACCAGGCTCGCACCGGTCGTAAGACCTTGGTCCTACACCCAGGCCACGGCTGCTCTAGTTCAAGGAGATCATGATGCCCGCCTGCCCGGACGCCCCTGACCCCAGTGCCACGGACGAGGACGGTTGCCCGTTCAGCTGGGGTCGCGGCAAGGTCTCTCGGCGCAGTGTGCTTCTGGGGGTGGGCGCGCTGGCGGCGGCGCCGCTGGTTGGCGCCGCTCGGCCGGCCGGGGCCACCGTCTCCCTTCCGGCCGGGCCCGCCTCCTCCGTCGCGCCCGCCGCCGCCCCCGGCGCACCGTTGCCTGGTTTTGTGAATTGGAAGCACGCCGTCGGCGACCCTCGGGGTAGCGACGTGGTGGCCGTGTTCGGCCGCAACCAGGAGGCCCGCTTCGGCACGATGTTCAAAGACCTTCAGGCCTATACGCCGGACGACCAGCTTCTGCACGACCTGGCATACGCCATGACCGAGTCACGCGGGCCGAGGGACGACATCCTCCCCGATGGCAAGGACAACTTCGACATGCCGTCGGGCTTCATCTACCTCGGCCAGTTCATCGACCACGACATGACCCGCGACACCACCCCACTCACCGACAAGCGCGAGGACCCACACGCCCTGCGCAACTTCGACACCCCGCAGTTCGACCTCGGCTCGGTCTACGGCGCCGGCCCCGCAGGCAGCCCGCAGCTGTACGACACCGACGGCAAGCACCTGCTCCTGCGGGTGAATACCAACAAGATCCTCGACCTGCCCCGGGACAGCAGCGGCACCGCCTACGTCGGCGACCCCCGCAACGACGAGAACATGATCATCGCCCAGATGCAGATGGCGTTCATCATGCTGCACAACCGCTTCCTCGACAACGAGGCGGCGGGCGACTTCGCCAGGGCGCAGCAGCTCACCCAGTGGCACTTCCAGTGGGTGATCGTGCACGACTACCTGCCGCACGTGGTCGGGCAGGCCCTGGTTGACAGCCTCGTCGTCGCCGACGGCAGCCAGGTCAGGGCGGCGACCCGGTTCTACAAGCCCGGCAACCCGAACCGACCGATGATGCCCATCGAGTACTCCGCCGGCGCCTACCGCTGGGGGCACAGCGGGATCCGCCCGGAGTATGAGATGCACGACTTCGTGCAGGTGGGTCACAACCCTGCCGTGCTACCCATCTTCGACAGCAACCCCGACCCCAAGACCGCGCGCGACCTGCGCGGGTCGCGACCGCTGTACGACGACGCGACGATCGACTGGAACTACTTCTTCGAGATCCCGGGCGTGCAGAGCCCGGACGACACCAACTTCGCCCGGCTCATCGACACCGAGGTCGCCCGGCCGCTGCTCGAGCTCCCCGACTCGGTGGTGGCCCACGTCAGCGGCGCGGTCCTGGCGCTGGCCGAGCGCAACCTGCTGCGCGGCAGCCGGCTCGGCCTGCCGTGCGGCCAGGACGTCGCAGCGGCGATGCGCCGGGAGCTCCCCTCGAACCCGGCCCCCATGACGAACACCGAGCTGGACCCCGACGGCAGGTTCGGGCTTGCCAATCCCGCCTGGGGGGGCAAGGCGCCGCTGTGGTTCTACTGCCTGCAAGAGGCCGCGATCGTCGGTGCGGGCAAGAAGCTCGGCCCGGTGGCGGGCCGGATCGTCGCCGAGGTCATCCTGGGTCTGCTGCAGCGCGACAAGCTGTCCTACTGGAACGCGCGGAGCGCCTTCGTCCCGATCGGCGGCCCGCAGTTCCGGATGGGTGACCTGCTCAAGCTGGCCAAGGCACCGATCTTCGACCCGCAGACCAAGCAGCCGATCTTCCACTGATTGTCTCCCGCGGGGGATCCCGGCAACGGCACGGCAACCCACCGGAAGCCACGACAACCCTCGCGTCGTGCACACCGAGGCGGGACTTTTGACAAGCTCCCCGAGCATCGCAACCCGCGACTTCGGGCCGGCGCCGGGACAGTTCCTGGGCTCGTCGGCGGGGCTGCCCGGACCGGTGAACTCGAAGCTGACGCAGATCTGGTAGGACGAGCAGTGCGCGTTCGCCGACCGGGTGCTGGCGCCGGGGACGGCGCGCTCGGGTTCTGGGCGCCCTCCGGGAGGTCTATCCCGCCACCAAGGCGCAATGCTGCTGGTTCCGTGACGCCGACCTCCGAATTATGCGGACCGGGGTTCTGTGTGGACGGGGCTACCGCCTCCAGGTCGACTGAGCTCATGCACCGAATACGCGGAACGCGGACCGGTTGAGATAGCTATCTCTGGCGGTCGAGGCGTCGCTGCATGACCGACCGGGCGGGCGTGACGCCTTCGACAGTGGTGCCGCTTGGCCGCGCTCCCCGCCGGTCCGCCGGTCCGCCGGTCCGCCGGCATGACTGTGCGGCTGGCAAGACCGCCTGCCCAAGTCTGTTGAGTCACGTGCCGGCTTGACGGAGCCGATCTCGCCACGCAGACTGCGAGTGCAGCATCTCGCTAGGTGAGGCGTCTGCGAGCACATAGGCCACTGACCCCGAACGTCGAAAGACGCCCCGGGTCAGGACAGCCCTCTCCGGCTTAAGGGGTGGGCCCAAGTGGCTTCCCTCGGGATAAGGCTCGCAGTGCCGAAGCTCTGACGACAGGGATGCCGAGCTTGGCCAGTGAGGCCGGCTCAGAGTTTCTGCGCTGCATCACCAGACGCTCAGGCGTCGAGTTGGCGGAGGAGGTGAGGGCATGACGTCCATTCACAGTACGGCCGCTGAATGTGACCAGCCCCCGTCAGCCATGTCCCGCCACCTGCGGTCCTTGGGTCCCGCCGGTATGTCGATCACCTGCTGATCGAGAGGCCGCTGGTCCGCCCAGGACGGTAGATCGGGACCACCTTCCCGGAGTGCACTATGCCTGTGACCATCACCTGGGGTGAGGGAGGGTCCGGATGGACCGGGTCGCGGCCCACCAGCTTGCCCAGCGTGGCATCAGCCGACCTGATTGCCCCCTCGACCGTGAAGCGTCTTCTTCAGGCGCTCGAACCGTTGCTGCCCTTGGCTGCAAGGGCGGTTATCGCCCGCACGCCCGGTGGCGCGCTGCTGCGTTGTCGCCACCAGGGCGGCCCAACACGTGCTGGCCCACGCACCTGAGCCTGTCTCGGATTGTCGGCCGTCCTGCTGACGACCGCCTCAACCGCCCTCCCCGACGGCCCGCTCCCCTCCGCATCGCCCAAGCCGTCCTACCGACAGCGGCCGCGGTGGCCCGCCGGACTTCGCCGGCGACACCCCGCCCGGGCTCCCCGGCCCACACCCCACCTCGGCTCACCCGACTTCACCTGACTCTGATCTACAAAGGACTTGTCATGACCATCCAGACGCACGAGGGCTACTACGACGGACCGCCCGGCACTTCCACTGACAGCGCTTCCTCCTCGACCGCAGTGTTGGACGCCATGCACCTCGGCGACATCCACGGTGGCATGGGCACGATCAAGATCGACGACCACCGGCCGCGACGCGGCCTTCGCGCGAAGCTCACTGCGCTGCTGGCGATCCTGGGCCCTGGTCTGATCGTGATGGTCGGTGACAACGACGCCGGCGCCTTCGGCACCTACACCCAGGCTGGCCAGAATTACGGCACCACCCTGGTCTGGACGCTGCTGCTGCTGGTCCCGGTCCTCTACATCAACCAGGAGATGGTCGTACGCCTCGGCCTGGTGACCGGGGTCGGACACGCCCGGTTGATCCTGGAGCGGTTCGGGAAGTTCTGGGGAGCGTTCAGCGTCATCGACCTGTTCGTGCTCAACGCCCTGACCATCGTTACGGAGTTCATCGGCATCACCCTGGCGGTTGGCTACCTCGGGCTCCCCAAGGTCCCCAGCGTCCTGCTGGCAGCTGTGCTGGTCGTCGCGGCGGCCAGCACCGGAAGCTTTCGTCGCTTCGAGCGGCTGTGCCTGATCCTGATCGGCCTATCGCTGCTCCTGATCCCGGTCTTCGTCCTGACCCACCCACCGCTGGGCACCCTCAGCCACGATCTGATCACCCCGGCGTTCCCCAAGGGAGCCAAACTCGCCGACGTCATGCTGCTAATCATTGGCATCGTCGGGACCACCGTCGCGCCCTGGCAACTGTTCTTCCAGCAGTCCTACGTCGTCGACAAGCGCCTCACCCCCCGCTTCATGCGGTACGAGAAAGTCGACCTGTGGATCGGGATCGTCATCGTCGTCGTCGGCGGCGCAGCGATGTTCGGCTTCTCGGCCGCCGCCTTCCACGGCCACCCCGAAGCAGGCCACTTCACCGACGCCAGAGGAGTCGCGGAAGGCCTCGGCCGGTACGTCTCCCACACCGCCGGGGTGCTGTTCGCGATCGCCCTGCTCGACGCCAGCATCATCGGCGCCGCTGCCGTAGGCCTGTCCACCTCCTACGCCGTCAGTGACGTCCTCGGGGTCAAGCACTCCCTGCACCGTAAGCCCAGCGATGCCAAAGGCTTCTACGCCATCTACACAGCCTTGATGGTCCTGGCCGCCACCATCGTGCTGATCCCCGGCAGCCCCCTCGGGCTACTCACCACTGGCGTCCAGACCCTCGCCGGAGTCCTGCTGCCGTCGGCCACCGTCTTCCTGCTCCTGCTCTGCAACGACAAGCAGGTCCTCGGACCCTGGACCAACAGCCGCCACCTCAACGTTCTCACCGCCGCCATCATCTGGATCCTCGTCCTGCTCTCGATCATCCTGACCGCAGCAGTGCTGTTCCCGAGCATTACTGGCACAGTCATTGTGCAGATCCTCGGCTTCGGAGCGCTGCTCGGCACCGTGATCGGCCTCGGGCTGCTCCTCCAAACCCATCGGCGCTCCAGCACGCCAACAAGCGCTCAACCACCGGCCCCAATAGGCAGCCACGACAAGCTGAACTGGCGGATGCCCGCCCTCCCACTACTCGAGCGGCCCGTCATGACCACGCAGCGCAAGACCGGCCTCACCGTCCTGCGCAGCTACCTGCTCCTGGCCACCTCCCTGGTCATCATCAAGATTGTGCAAGTCGCCACCGGCGGCTAACGAACGTCCTGCACTCTTAGGGGCACCAGTGCCCGGAGAGCTCGCAGCTGACCCCGGCGCTCCCTAGCTGACCGTGAACGAGCGCCGTATCTGTCCGCGGTGCGGGTCGCACCGGTAGATGTACGTGCCGGCGGACAGGTTGACGGTCCAGGTCGTCTCGCCGACGTCCGGCACCCCGGTCTTCTGATCCACGCCGGGCCCCTCCAGATGGAAGTTGTGGATCTTCGAGGCGTCCTTGACGTCTCAGCGCTCCGTCGACGCGCTCAGCCCCGTCCCTCGATGCTTCCCTTCGGTCTGGCAGCGCGCTGGACACGACGAGGGCGACAGCCGACCCCCTGCCGACGCTTGGGTTCTAGGCCACCACGGGGTCCACTTTCAGCCGCCGTTGACAGGTGCTTCCGGGTGTACCGGTGAGGCGCGGCGCAACGCACCTGGAGGGGCGGCTTTACGCTGCGCCCGTGAGCTTTGCGGTCCTCGCGGTCATCGGCCTGATCGGCATTTTCGGTCCGCTGCTCGCGCTGCCTACCCGCTGGCACGTCCCGGTCGTCCTCGGGGAGCTGCTCGCGGGGGTGGCGCTGGGCCGGACCGGGCTCGGCTTCCTGCACTCCGACGACGCGACGTTCACGTTGTTCGCCGACGTGGGCTTTGCGCTGGTGATGTTCGTAGCCGGCACGCACGTCCCGATGCGCGACCCGGCTCTGCGTCCCGCCCTGCGGGTGGGGGCTGTCCGGGCTGCGGTCGTGGGCGCGGTCGCGGCGGCACTGGGCCTGGGCCTGTCGAGGGCATTCGGGACCGGCCATCCCGCGCTGTACGCCGTGCTGATGGCCTCTTCCTCGGCGGCTCTGATCCTGCCGGTCGTCGACTCGCTCGGCCTGGGCGGCAAGCCCGTGCTGCAGCTGCTGCCGCAGGTCGCCATTGCGGACGCGGTGTGCATCGTGGCCCTGCCCCTGGCCATCGACCCCGCGCACGCGTTGCGGGCTGGCGAGGGAGCCGGCACCGTCATCGCGGCTGCCGCGGTCACGTACGCCGTCCTGCGTCAGCTCGAGCTCGGCGGTATCCGCAAGCGGGTGCACAAGGTGTCCGAGGACCGCAAGTTCGCGCTCGAGCTGCGGGTGCAGCTGGTGATCCTGTTCTCCCTGGCCGCACTGGCCGTGCGGACGGACGTATCCATCATGCTGGCCGGCTTCGCGTTCGGGTTGGGGGTCTCGGCCATGGGCGAGCCGCGCCGTCTGGCCAAGCAGTTGTTCGCCCTCACCGAAGGGTTGTTTGGCCCGTTGTTCTTTGTCTGGCTGGGGTCCTCGCTCAACCTGGGCGCCCTCGGCTCCCACCCCTCGTTCATCGTGCTCGGGCTGCTGCTCGGGGTCGGTGCCGTCGCGGCGCACCTCGCGCCCGGGGTGCTCGGCCAGCCCACGCCCATCGGCCTGGTGGCGTCCGCTCAGCTCGGCGTCCCCGTCGCCGCGGCCGCGATCGGCACCCACGGCCACGTCTTGGAGTCGGGGGAGGCCGCCGCGCTCATCCTCGGGGCGCTCGTCACGATCGTCGTGACCACTGCAGGCGGTGCGCTGGCCGTTCGCGCCGGTCTGGTCGGCGCGCGCGCGCAGCCCAAGGACGCCCCCCTTGCCTGACGTCGTCGTGCTCACCGCCGACTACGAGGCCTGGCTCGGCGCGCACATCCCGCTGATCACCGACGACCTCGACCGCAAGCACCGCGAGATGGCCGGCGACCCTGTGCGGTTCCTCCGTGGCACCTACTACCTGTGGCTGGTCTGCCTGCCCCCGGAGGCCTTCCAGGGCCCGAACGTGCCCTGCGTCGGCGACCTTCACGTGGACAACTTCGGCACCTGGCAGGACGCCCGCGGCGTCCGCCGGTGGGGAGTCAACGACCTCGATGAGCTCGCCTGGGCGCCGTACGCGCTGGACCTGGTGCGCCTGGCGACCTCTGCCGTCATCTGCCCGCGCGTGGGCCTGTCGACCAAGGAGGCCTGCGACACCCTGCTGGCCACCTGGCGATCTGCGATCCCCTCCCGCGCGGTCGATCTGTCCCTTCCTCAGTCCCGGCATCTGCTGGCGCTGGTGCCCACTGAGAAGTCGGCCGAGCGCTACTACGCGGAGCTCGCCGCGGCGCCGGCCGCGCATCCCGCCCCGCCCCTGGTGGCCCAGGCAGCGGCCCGCTCGGCACCCCCGGGATGGCTACCGACCTGGCACACCCGGGTGGCGGGCACGGGGTCGCTGGGACACCCCCGGGTCGTGGCGGTCGCAGGGACCACTGCGCGGGAAGCCAAGCTTCTCGGGCCGCTGACCACAGCCTGGGCGGCTGCGCACCGGTCAGGTCCGCTGCCCTCGCAGGACGCCGCGCTGCTGGGCCGAGTACACCGCGCGGTGGCCGGCCCGGAACCACTGCGCAACGTTGACGGCTGGCTGTTACGCCGACTCGGGCCTGACGTCGTCCGCATCGAGCTCGCGGGTCTGACGGGCAAGAACGCCCGGCGGCTACTGCGGTCCATGGGTCGGGCGATGGTCAACGTGCAGGGCACCGACCCGGCGGCTCTCGCGTCAGCGCGCGCACACGAGGCCGCCCGTAGCCCGGACTGGCTGCGCCGGCTGGTCTCGGTAATGGTCGAAAGCAGCCACCAGCAGTTCACCGCCTGGGTGGCCCGGTAGTCACGTCGTTTGGCGCGCTGCCGGGCCGGGCAGCCCGGGCGGTGGCTCCACTGTCCATGCACCTTCCTGATGGCCCGGCCGCAAACCAGGGTGGCCACATCTCGCGTTCAGCCCTCGGGTCGCTACCGCGCAGGTGCCCGGCCTGGGGTCCTCAGCGCTGCGCAGCCGCCGCGAGCCGGAACCGTTGCACTAGCCCGGGGCTTTCACGTACCCCGGTGAGATTGCTAGTGTCGTTGAACTGAAAGTGCTCCTGACCGGCGAAGATGTGACTTGTCGAGGGTCAACATCACGCCTATCGAGGAGCACCTTCCAGGTGAAGAAGCGTACCGGGCTGTATCCGACTGTCCAGGTCGACGCGGCGGCGTGTGGCGTCGTGTCGCAGGCCGGCGGGGTGGCCCTGTTGGAGACCGCTCGGGTGAGCGGCCTGGACCGGCGGCTCAGCCGCGCACTCGAACCGTGGCGGGCGCCGCGAGCGGTGCACGACCCGGCGAAGGTGCTGCTGGACCTGGCCGTCACGCTCGCGCTGGGCGGCGACTGCCTGGCCGACATCGCCGTCCTCCGCGGTGAGCCCGGCGTCTACGGGCCGGTCGCGTCCGACCCGACCGTCTCGCGCACGATCGACGCCCTCGCTGCGGACGCACCCCGAGCCCTGGCGGCGATCAACAGCGCCCGGGCGACCGCTCGGGCGGCGGTCTGGAAGCTCGCCGGGACGCACGCCCCGGACCACAAGATGAGCGCCGAACGCCCGCTGGTGGTGGACATCGACGCGACGCTGGTGACTTCGCACAGCGACAAGGAGGACGCCCGGCCGACGTTCAAGCGCGGCTTCGGGCACCACCCGTTGTGGGCGTTCGCCGACCACGGCCCAGACGGCACCGGCGAGCCACTCGCCGTCCTGCTGCGGCCCGGGAACGCCGGCAGCAACACCGCCACCGACCACATCACCGTGCTCCGCGAGGCGCTGCGCCAGCTCCCCGGCCACCAGAGCGGCCGTCGCCCGGGCCGCAAGGTGCTGGTCCGGATCGACGGCGCCGGCGCCACGCACCAGGTCCTGGACTGGCTGACCACCCAGCGGCTGTCCTACTCCGTCGGGTTCGGGCTACCCGCGAACACCGAGAAACTCCTGGCACGGCTCCCCAAAGACGTGTGGCAGGTCGCCTACGACAGCGAGGAGAACGTCCGGGACGGCGCCTGGGTCGCCGAGCTCACCGGGCTGCTCGACCTGACCGGCTGGCCCGAAGGCATGCGGGTCATCGCGAGAAAGGAACGCCCACACCCCGGCGCGCAACTGCGGTTCACCGACGCCGACGGTCTACGCGTCACGGCGTTCGCCACCAACACCGCCCGAGGGCAGCTCGCCGACCTCGAGCTGCGCCATCGCCGGCGGGCCCGCTGCGAAGACCGCATCCGCAACGCCAAAGACACCGGCCTGACCAACCTCCCCCTGCACGACACCGCCCAGAACAAGATCTGGTGCGCCATCGTCAGCCTTGCCTGCGAGCTCACCGCCTGGCTCCAGATGCTCACCTTGCACGACCACCCGGCCCGACGGTGGGAACCCAAACGCCTGCGACTGCGGCTGTTCTCCGTCGCCGGCCGGCTCGCCCGCTCCGCCCGACGCCTTGTGCTGCACCTCAACCAGACCGGCCGCTGGACCGACCTGCTCCTGACCATCATCACCACGCTGCGGGGCCTGCCCGCACCCACCTGAGCACCAGGCCCCGTCCCGACGACATCACCCCGGCCCGTGGAACCGACGCCACCCGAGCGACCTCGGGCGAACTGTCACACCCACACGACACAATCACTCTCCAACAGCGGGCCAGCGCCGCCGGAGCACCGCGGCCGGCAAGGTCACGAAAGATCAGGGCTAGGGCCGCAACAGCCGCACGGCTGACTAGTTGGTGCGCAGCCCGCAAGCCTTTCGGTAGGCCGCGACGTAAAGCGAAAGAAGCGCGAGGAGGGCGGCAGCGCCAAGCAGAAGCGTTACTCGGCCCACGGTCTCTTGCGGGAGGTCAGGGACGAGCGCAGCCGCGAGGTTAGCGCCCTGCTCCGGCCGCTGCTCGACTCGGAAAGTCACCGCTGAGGGCTGTTCGCGCTTGGCGGGCTCTACCTGGTGCGCATCCTCAGTGGGGTGCGCCTGCGTTGATGCTCGGGGACCTACGACGATCTGTGGGACCGGTGCCTGCGCCGGTCCCGCGTGCGCTTGGCCGGTCGGCGCCTGTCCGACAGGGTGCTGTTCGACAGGGTGCTGTTCGACGGCTGCGTGCCGGGCAGGTTCTCCCGCTGCCGGCTGGTTCGTGGGCGCGGTGGGCTGGTCCGTGCTGGGGCTGCTGGGGCTGGGGCTAGGGACATCAGGGCCCGACTCTCCGGAGCCTGAGACCTGGCTCGCCGTGCCCAGGCCGTTGTTGTCGCCGTCGTCAGCGTGCGCGACCGCCGGCGCGAAGGGACCGGCCTGCTGGACAGCGGGCAGTCCCCAGGTGGCGAGCAGGAGGACCAGCACCGCGACACAGCGCGCAGGCAAGCCGCGGGATCGAGATCGAGCGGGCGTGCTCACGGCATGGGCGGTGTCGGACGAACGAAACATATTTCTCCTTGAAATAGTTTGTTATTGCCAGCCCTATGCCCCCCTTGAACGTGCACAATACCTGTGCCTGGGGCTAATGCTGGCTGACCGGGTAGCGGAGCGTGCCATCAGGCGTGGACTGGTCCTTGCTGGGTGTGACGAGCGCAGCGGCGTGCAGGTGCTCGCGTAGGCGGGCGAGTTCAGCATCGATGCGCGGAGGAAGGCCGCCCACACCGACCACCAGGTCGAAGTGTCTTTGTCCGCGAGTGGCCACCACCATCCCGTGCGGCGCAGACCGTGCCCGGGGTGCTGCGGCAGCGCCGTCCGTGTCCCAGCCGCACCAGGTTGCGTGCTGGGCGTCGCGGATGCGGGCCCAGCCGGGACCATGGTCGATTGTCGTGTTGCTCGAGCCGTCCTCGACAGCCTGGAGGTGGTCGGGACTCAAGTGCGACTCAACCGTCACTGGATGCGTTGTCTCTGAGCACAGCAGCAGCCGGCCGCTGGCAAGACCGACGACGCGTCGAGCTGTCGGGCGAGTCAAGATAACGCGGGTCAGTTGATCGTCGGCTTCCGGGAGCGTCACCTCCCACGGCGCGTCTTCCTCGTCATGCATGGTGAATGCGCCGGGATGAGCGGCCGGGACGTGCATGTAGCGATGCGACTCGGTCTGGAAATTCCAGTGGTCAAGTGGGTTGCCTACGACGAGGCGCATCTCGTGGCCTTCACGGACGGCGAGCAGCGTCACGCGGCCTCCGGCTTCGGGAGACACGACACACCAGCTGTCCCAGTCGGCCAGCAGGATCTCTTGCCGGCCATCGCCGTCGACGTCCACCATCAGCGCGGTTGGTGCGCAGCCACCTGCGCGGGCCCACCGGCCGGCGTGCAGGACTGGCAGGGCGTCACGGCTGTGGGCCGCCGTCGCACAGGCCCACGGCGCAGGCGCGCGGCCACCGCCCTCGACCAGGTCCTGCCACGCCGTCTCGTGCTGCCCTACCAACAGCAGCCGCTCCGCGAGCTGCGTCGACCGGGCATCCTGTGGAGCGTCGTCGACAGCGAGCTCGATTCGTGCCAGGAGCTGCGCTGACGGTGCCCAGCGCGGGTCCGCGGCCCAGTCGGTGTAATCCTCGCCGGCGCCGTGGGCGTGGGCCAACTCGTAATAGGTACCGGCCTGCACGTCCACAGTCCGATCGGGCGGCGGCAGCTGGTCCATGCGCACCGCCGTCAGCCGAGCGCTACCAGCGACCCAGGCAATGAACTCGGCGTAGCGGTCCAGCGCCGGCTCCCAGCCCGCGACGCCACAGGTGCGCTCCAAGTCGTCCGCGTACACCAGGACCGAATCGTCGGGCAACCGAGCCGCGAGCTTGCCGAGGAGTTCGAGGTCCTGCGGGGTGCGCGGTGGGATCAGGTAGCGCAGCGCCGCGGTGATCGGGGCAACGACGACACCAGAGGCGTCTGTCACGGGACGGCACAGGGCGGCGTCCAGGGACTGTGGGCGGTGTTGCCACGGACCGAGGTCATCGAACGCGGCACGCTCGGCGGGGTCGAGGAGAAGTCGATCGTCCAGAGCGACCCGTGCGTACCCAGCAGCGTTCAGCAGCGCACCAAGTCGGGGGTGCCAGACCCGCTCGGGTACCCACGCGCTCGTCGGCACGGCAGCCAGGTGCCGTTGCATGACGTGCGCGGTGAGGTCCAGATGGCGAGCGATGGCCCGGTCGCTGAGCAGCGGCAGCACCGGCTCGCCGTAGGCTCCGCCCACCAGCTCGAGCAGGCCGTTGGCCGCTTCGCAGCGGACGGCATCGAGGACGCCGGGCCGGTGCCAGGCGAGGGCCTCGATGAGTGTCCCGGACAGGTGCAGCGAGCACGGGACCCCGTGCTCGCTATGCAGGTCTACCAGCTTCACCACGGCGTCGGCGACGGGGGTGATCCCGTCGCGGTCGGCGTACCCGTCGGTGATCAGGAGCTGATTTGCGTGGTGCACGATCACCACGTTGGTCACACCGCCGCCGCCGGCAGCAACGAGACGTCTTGCGCCAGGTCGGCCAGCACCTCCAGACCAACGCGGCCGTGGTCGAGCAGGGCGAGCGCGCCAGCCGTATAAGGCCCCACGAGGTCCAACCGGTTGGTGCGGTACGTGACGAGCTCGAAGTGCAGGCTCTGCACCAGGGCTCGGGCCGCCTGCACGGCGACGCGCCGGTCGGACGCAGGGCCGGCGCCGAATCGGTAGGTGTCCCAGTACCTGCCGGAGGCGGTCAGCGCGTGCTGGATCGGACCGCCGGCCAGCCACGGCGTGATGACCAGGTGCGCAACGGCGTACCCCACGTCGTACGCCGGCTCCCGGGCGGCGACGGTGTCCAGGTCGATCGCGGTCACGGCTCCAGGGGCTACGAACAGGTTCGCCGGGTGCAGGTCCCCGTGGCTCGCGACCAGCTGCACCGCTCCTGCTCGGTCGTCGTGCGCCGCTCGTTGCAGCAACTGAGCAAGCCGGGACAACTCGCGACTGTGGGCCTGCCCCGCGACGGCAGCCACTTCGACGAGCTGCGGCGCGCAGGCGTCCAGACCACGGCCGTTGGATGCGGGCAGGGCAAGGTCTAAGGCCTGCAGGTCCAGGACCCAGGTCGCGGCCTGTTCCGCTGCCGACCCGGCAACGCTCGGCGTCTCAGCTGCCAGCAGCGTGGCCAGCAGGCTCATTTCTGGGACGCGCTCGCAGACCAGAACACCCGGGGCACACACCCCGAACGGGGCCGCGACCTGGGACCTCGCGCCCACCCCGAAGCCCTGGTGCAGCAGGCGCGCGGCGCGATCCGCCCAGTAGAACTCGCACCTGCGGTCCTGCTTGATGACCAGCTGCGCGTTTTTCATGATCCCTTGCACATGGTCGGTCCAGGCGACCGAGCAGGACGTGAAGCGCTGGCTGCGGCGCATCACGGTCAGCAGCGGCTGCGCCTGCTCGAGCGACCACAGCCCGGTGGCGAGTTCGGGGACCGCCCGCTGCAACAGCGCGCGCAGCGCGGCTTCAGCCATGTGGGCGTGGCCCCCAGCATGAACGCGGCCGGGGCTCAACAGGTCCACGCTCATCGCGGCTCCATCCGAGAGGTGCAAGGTCACTGTATGTGAACACGCGGTTGCCGATTCGTGCACGCCGAGTGAAACTGCGGGTGAATGTGCGCCGCCCCGGACCGTACGGAGACCCATGCCCGCGCCTCACGGCATCGCCGCTGTGACCCACCATCGAGCCCCCGCACCGGGTCGCCATCGCGGGTTCGACGCGTGCTGAGTGTGCTGTGGCGCTTCCGGAGCGTCTTGCGGCCCTACCGCGGCCCTTTGCTGCTCGGTGGCCTGCTGGTTCTGGTCGTGTCCTCGTTGGAGCTGTCGCTGCCGTGGCCGCTCAAAGTCGTGGTCGACAACGTGTTGGCGCACAAGCAGCCCACCGGCCGCCTGGCCCAACTCGTCGGCCCGCTGCGCTCAAGCACCTACGGGCTGCTGGCTGTCTGTTCGCTCTCCCTTGTGCTGCTGGCCGCCTTGGTGGCGCTCGGTACCTATCTGTCCTCCCTCCTGTTGCAAGGCGTCGGCGAACGCATCATCGCCGACCTGAGGCTCGCGATCTTTGCTCACCTGCAACGGCTGTCGCTGTCCTTCCACGACAGCCAACGCGTGGGCGACCTGGCGAACCGGCTCACCGGCGACGTCAACGCCGTCCAAGGGCTTCTCGTAGCCGGCTTCGGCGCCCTCGTGCCGAACGTCGCGCTGCTGATCGGCATCCTGCTGGTCGCTCTCCTCGTCCAGCCCGCCTTCGCGCTGGTCGTGCTGGTCATTGCCCCCCTGCTGTACGCGGTAGTACGGCACTACCGGACGGCGATCAAGCAGGCATCGCGCGAGGCCCGCAAGCACGAGGGTCACGTCGCCAGCCACGTCAACGAGACCCTGTCAGCGATCCGGCTCGTGCAGTCCTTCGCTGCAGAGCGCCGGGGGCTCGACCGCTTCCGTGGACACAGCGACGCCCGGCTGCAGGCTGGGCTGCGCCAAGTGGACCTGCAGGCCCGGTTGCCCGCCGCGATCGACATCGTCGGGCAGTTCGGGCGGGCCGCTGTGCTGTTCCTCGGTGCGGCCCTGGTCCTTCGTGGTGAGCTGAGCCTGGGTCTGCTGCTCGTCCTGCTCACCTACCTCCAGCAGTTGTACGGACCCATGAGAGCTCTCGCCAGGCTTTCCTCCACGATCGCCAAGGGTCAGGCGAGCGCGGAGCGCATCGACGACATCCTTGGCAGCCAAGCGGTGGTCGCGGAACGCGCTGACGCCGTCGACGCTCCCGCGCTCACCGGGCGCGTCGAGCTGGAACGCGTGTGGTTCGGATACACACCGGACCAGCCCGTACTACGCGACGTCAGTCTGCTCGCGCTGCCTGGTCAAGTCATCGCCCTGGCCGGGACCACCGGTGCCGGCAAGTCCACGATCACCGGCCTCATCGCGCGGCTGTACGACGTCACGGCCGGGCGCGTCCTGCTCGACGGAAACGACGTACGCGGCCTTACCTTGCGCAGCGTCCGCAGCCAGGTCGCCGTCGTCCAGCAAGACCCGTTGCTCGTCAGCGGTTCCATTCTGGACAACATCAGGTTCGGCGCGCCCCACGCCAGCCGCGAGGAACTGCTCGCGGCCGCCGAAGCGGCCTACGTCGACGAATTCGCCCTCCGACTCCCCGACGGCTACGACACCGTCGTGTCCGAGCGCGGCACGTCGCTGTCGGGCGGCCAACGCCAACGCATCGCCATCGCCCGGGCGTTGGCCGCTGACACGCCCATCGTCGTGCTCGACGAAGCAACCAGCGGCCTGGACGCCGTGAGTGAGGACCTCGTCATGCAGGGCCTGGCTCGACTCACCGCCGGCCGCACCGTCCTGGTCGTCGCCCACCGACTGTCGACCCTGCGTGACGCTGACCGCATCTACGTCCTGGAGCGCGGCCAGGTCATCGACACCGGCCGCCACGACGAACTCGCCGCCCGTACCGGCACCTACCGGGAGATGAGCAAGCTCCTGAGCGCCACATGATCGAGAGCCTGCTGCCCTGGCCCGCCGCCGACGTCATCGAGCAGGAGCACCACGACCGGCGCGGCACCCTGATCACGATGATGCTCGTGCGCCCCGCCGACGGGACGCGGCCCCAACCGATGGTGCTCAAGCAGTACCGGCCGGATGACGAGGAAGGCGACGGCACCTGGGCCGCCGACGTCGGCCGGCGCTTGGAGCAGCTCGGGATGTGCGCCCCCGCCCTCGACAGAGTCGCCCTCACTCACGGGGTGCGCCCAGGTGCGTTGCTGTGCGAACGCGCGCCGGGGGAGAGTTGGCGGCGGACCGTCGGAACAGAGCAGGGCGTCAGCGCGGCGCACGCGGTCGGGCGGTGGGTCGCGACGCTCCAGCGGCAGCCGCTCCACCTGCCGGAAGGCACCCGACGAGGGCCCGCTGACACGCAGCGTCAGCTCGGCGCGCTGCTCCAGGACGGCGCCGTAGACACTGCCCGCGTGCGGGCCGCCGGAGAGCACCTCCTGCAGGAGCTGGCCGCGCCGCAACCGCGAGTCCCAAGCCACGGCAACCTGCACCCGGACAACCTGTTCGTGCACGAGCAGGCCCGGGGCGTCCTCGTCATCGCCATCGACCTCGACACCGTCGCCGCTCGAGAGTCGGCCTACGACGTCGGCTACGGCGTAGCTCAACTCGTCATCCGCAGCCTGCGCCGCCCAGGACGCGAGCACGGACGGTGCGCAGCCCGAGGACTCATCGACGGCTACCTCGAACACCGGGGAGCAGCTACTCCTGAGCGCATCGCCCTGCAAGCAGCCCGGGCCGTCATGCAAGCCCTGTACTACGAAGCCGTCAGCATGCGCCAGCCCCGGCGAGCCAACGCCGAGTACTTGCCGCTGCTTGAAGGGCTACTGGACCACGGGCTGGGCGCTCTGCAGAGTTGAGCTGAGTCATGGGCGGGCCGGCACGGTGACGCCGGCATCGACGACGTCCCCGGTCATCGTCGTGCCCTCGTGGCCTGCGGGCGGTCGTTGTCGCCGAGGCGGTCCCAGCCGCGGGGGGTGTGCCGGAGCCCGAGCTGGCTCTCGGCGCGTGAGCGATAGGGGATGTAGGGCCGGTTGAGGTAGCCGACGGGTGCGGAGAAGACGTGTACCAGCCGGGTGAAGGGCCAGAACGCGAACAGCCCCCACGCGAGCAGGACATGCAGCTGGAAGCCGAACGGGGCAGCCTTGATGAGGTTGGTGTCGGGCTGCAGGAGCAGGACAGACCGCAGCCACGGCGCCACGGTCTCGCGATAGTCGTGCGGGTGCCCGGTGAGGTTGGACAGGACCGTGGTCAGCAGACCGGCCAGGATGGTGGCCGACAGGACGATGTACATGGCCTTGTCGTTGCGGGTGGTCGCGCTGAACACCGGCCCGACGGTGCGCCGTCTGTAAATGAGGATGCCTAGGCCGACGACGGTGCCGAAGCCCGCGATGACGCCCAGCGTCAAGGACATCGCGTGGTAGGCCGTCTCGTGGAACCCGACGGCCTCCGTCCAGGACTTCGGGACGAACAGGCCCATGACGTGGCCGCCGAGCGCGGCGAGGATGCCGAAGTGGAACAGCGGGGAGCCCAGGCGCAGCAGCCGGCTCTCGTAGAGCTGGCTGGAGCGGGTGGTCCAGCCGAACTTGTCGTAGCGGTAGCGCCAGGCGTGGCCGCCGATGAACACCACGATGCTGACGTACGGGACGACGATGTAGAGAACCAGGTCGGTGGCGCTCATCGGCGGGCCGTCGTGAGGTCGCTGGCGCCCATGTACTCCGGGGGGGCGAACGGCTCGAGACCGACCTCCTCGGCCGGCGGCCCGGTGCTGGCGAGCTCGATCGCCCTGGCGAGGTCCCGGGCGCTCAGCTCGGGCAGCACCGCGCGGACCAGATCCAGAGCGTGCACGTACGGCGAGCCGAGGTCGGTCAGCGCGAGCCGGATGAGCTCCAGGCCGGCTCGGTGCTCGGTGAGCAGCCGCAGGCCGGCGGCGAGGTCGGCCGTCGCGGCGAACTCACAGACCACCGCGAGGTGGTCGGGCAGCTCGCCGGGGCCGAGCACCTGCCCGGCGGCCTTGTAGGCGTTCGTGAAGCGCAGCAGCGCCATCCCGCGCTTGCGGGTGTCGCCGTAGGCGTAGTAGGTGAGGAACAGGCAGCACCGCCGGCGCAGGTCGAAAAGGTCGACGTAGGCCCGTTCGGCCGCGTGCTGGTCGGTCATCTCGAGGTGGTCGACCATGGCCAGCAGCGCGGTGGCCGCACCACCGGGTAGCCGGTCCGCGGCCGAGCGCAGCAGCGGCAGCCGGTCGTACAGGGCTGCATCGGGGTAGTCGAGCAGCAGCGATGCGCACTGCAGGGCGACGGCCTGCTGAGTCTCGGTGGGCCCCGAGCGCCTCACGGCCGGATCCCGTCAGGCTCGCCGCGGGCCGGCATGCCTGCGCCGCCGCCGGCGTCATCACCGGGCGCGTCGGGCGCGGGCAGGAACAAGCCGCCCTGACCCTTGCCGTCCCAGTTGAGCAGGTTGACGCGCTCCCGGCCGTCGGAGGGGTCGACGAAGGTGTCGGAGCGCTGACGCTGCTTGAGCATCTGGAAGTTCTCCAGGGCGATCGGGACAGCGCCGCCGGAGGACTCCCCGAACGGCCCGGACGGCGTCATGCCCGGCCCGTCCTCGTAGTCCAGCGAGCACTCGGTGGCGAGCTCTTCCAGCGAGTGCGCGAGCTGCTGGGGGTCGCGCCCTTCGGCGTGCGCGGTGGGGATGACGTAGCGCTCGTCGTACTTGGCGATCGCCAGCAGCCGATGCATGTCCTCGATGTCGTCGGTGGTCATCCCGACGGCGTCGGGGATCCCCACGTCAGGCTCGCGACCCAGGTTGACGTCGCGCATGAACGAGCGCATCGCAGCGAGCCGGGCGAGCACGTCGCGGACAGGGCCGGGGTCGCCGGCGGTGAACAGCTCGGCGAGGTAGGTGACCGGGATGCGCAAGGTGTCGATCGCGCCGAACAGATTGCCGGCGTTCTCACCGTCGTGCCCGGTGTCCGTCAGGCTGTCGACGACCGGCGACAGCGGCGGGATGTACCAGACCATCGGCAGCGTGCGGTACTCCGGGTGCAGCGGCAGCGCCACCTCGAAGCGGTTGATCAGCGCCCAGACCGGGGAGCGCTGCGCGGCCTCGACCCAGTCCCGCGGGATGCCGGCCTCCTCGGCCGCCCGCTGCACCGCCGGGTCATCGGGGTCGAGGAAGACCGCCCGCTGCGCCCGGAGGAGGTCCTTGTCGTCGGCGACACTGGCGGCCTCGAGGACCTTGTCGGCGTCGTAGAGCACCACCCCGATGTATCGCAGCCGGCCGACACAGGTCTCCGCGCAGATCGTCGGCAGGCCCACCTCGATGCGCGGGAAGCAGAACGTGCACTTCTCGGCCTTGCCGGTCCGGTGGTTGAAGTACACCTTTTTGTACGGACAGCCGGTGACACACATCCGCCAGCCGCGGCAACGGTCCTGGTCTACCAGGACGATGCCGTCCTCGGCCCGCTTGTAGATCGCCCCGGACGGGCAGGAGGCCGCGCAGGCCGGGTTGAGGCAGTGCTCGCAGATCCTCGGCAGGTAGAACATGAAGGTCTGCTCGAAGTCCAGCGTGATCTTCTCGCTGAGATTCTTCAGGACCGGGTCGTCCTGGGTGAGCGTCGGGCCGCCACCGAGGTCGTCGTCCCAGTTGGCCGACCACTTGACCTTCATGTCCCTGCCGGTGAGCAGTGACTTGGGCCGGGCGACCGGGGTGTGCTGTTGCGCGGGCGCGTTGGTGAGCGTCTCGTAGTCGTAGGTCCACGGCTCGTAGTAGTCGTCGATCGAGGGCATCAGCGGGTTGGAGAAGATGCTGAGCAGCTTCTTGAGCCGGCCGCCGGCCTTCAGGGTCAACCGGCCGCGCCTGTTCAGCGTCCAGCCGCCCTGCCAGCGCTCCTGGTCCTGGTATGTACGCGGGTAGCCCTGGCCGGGACGGGTCTCGACGTTGTTGAACCAGACGTACTCCACGCCGCTGCGGTTGGTCCAGGCCTGCTTGCAGGTGACCGAGCAGGTGTGGCAGCCGATGCACTTGTCGAGGTTCATCACCATCGCCAGCTGCGACATGACTCTCATCGTCAGTACTCCACGTGCTGGTTGCGGCGGCGGATCCGGGTGACCTCATCGCGCTGGTTGCCGGTCGGACCGAGGTAGTTGAAGGCGTAGCTGATCTGCGCGTGGCCGCCGGCGAGGTGGGTCGGTTTCATCAGCAGCCGGGTCAGGCTGTTGTGGATGCCACCGCGCTTGCCGCTCGTCTCGGCGATCGGGACGTCGATGGTGCGTTCCTGCGCGTGGTACATGAACACCGTTCCCTGCGGCATCCGGTGGCTGACGACGGCGCGGGCGACGACGACGCCGTTGCGATTGACGGCCTCGACCCAGTCGTTGTCGGCGATCCCGACCTTGTCGGCGTCGCGGTTGCTCATCCAGATCGTCGGGCCGCCGCGCGAGAGGCTGAGCATGAACAGGTTGTCCTGGTACTCCGAGTGGATGGACCACTTCGAGTGCGGGGTCAGGTAGCGGACCGTGACACCGAGCTCGTCGATGCTGCCGAGCTGCGGCTCGGCGAACAGGCCCTGCATGTCCAGCGGCGGCCGGTACACGTTGAGCTGCTCGCCGAACGCGGTCATCCAGTCGTGCTCGACGAAGAAGTGCTGCCGGCCGGTCAGGGTGTGCCAGGGCTTGGACCGCTCGACGTTGATGACGAACGGCGAGTAACGGCGCCCGCCGTGCTCCGAGCCGGACCACTCCGGTGACGTGATGACAGGCGTGGGCCGGGCCTGGGTGTCGGCGAAGGTGATCTGCTTTCCCTCGTGCTCCGCGGCGAGGTCGGCCAGCCTGGTCCCGGTGCGCTGCTCAAGAGTCCGGAAGCCCTGTACGGCCAGGTGGCCGTTGGTCGTCGCGGCCAGCGTGAGGATCGCCTCGCACATCAGCGAGTCGCGGTCCAGGCGCGGCCGCCCGTCGGCGACACCGCCGCGCACCGTGCCGTTCTTGTGCTTGAGGTACTCGACCGGCTCGGCGAGGTCGTACGTCACGCCCTTGGTCGAGGCGCCGAGCGTGTTCGCGAGCGGGCCGAGCGCCGTCAGCTTCGCCGCGATCTGGGTGTAGTCGCGCTCGACGAGGACCAGCTTGGGGAAGTTGACGCCGGGCACCGGGGTGCTGCCGTCGGCCCGCCAGTCCCTGACGATCCCGGACGGCATGGACATCTCGTCCGGCGTGTCGTGCTGCAGCGGGGCCGCGACCAGGTCGGTGCGGGTGTCGAGGTGACCTGCGGACAGCCGACTGACCTGTTCGGCGAGGGTCACGAAGGCGTCGAAGTCGGTGCGGGTCTGCCACGGCGGGGAGATCGCGGGCGTGAAGGCGTGCACGAACGGGTGCATGTCGGTGCTGGACAGGTCGTGCTTCTCGTACCAGGTCGCCGCCGGCAGCACCACGTCTGCGAACAGCGTCGTGGACGTCATCCGGAAGTCGATCGCGAGCAGCAGGTCGAGCTTGCCCTCGGGCGCCTCGGGCGTCCACGTCACGTCACGCGGCCGTAGCTCCGGCGGCGCCTCCTCGGCGCGCAGCGAGCTCTCCGCGCCGAGCAGGTGGCGCAGAAAGTACTCGTTGCCCTTGCCGGAGGACCCGAGCAGGTTGGCCCGCCAGACGGTGAGCACCCGCGGGAAGTTCTCCGGGGCGTCCGGGTCCTCCGCCGCGAAGCGCAGCCGGCCGCTCTGAATCTCCTCGGTGACGAAGCTGGCGGGCGTCTCGCCAGAGCGCACGACGGCGTCGCCGAGGTCGAGCGGGTTCCAATTGAACGTCGGGTAGGACGGCATCCAGCCCAGCCGGGCGGACTGCGCGAGGACATCCGCGGTCGTCATCCCGGCGAAGTCAGGCTTGGCCGTCGGGGAGGCGAAGACGTCGACCTGGAAAGGGTCGTAGCGGTACTGACTGGTCGCGAGGTACCAGTACGCCGTGCCGATCATCTGCCGGGGAGGGCGACTCCAGTCACTCGCGCCGGCCATGACTCCGTGGCCGGTGAGCGGGCGGCACTTCTCCTGACCGACGTAGTGCGCCCAGCCGCCGCCGTTCACGCCCTGGCAGCCGGTCAGCGTCGTCAGGGCGAGGAACGCCCGGTAGATCGTGTCCGAGTGGAAGTAGTGGTTCGTCCCCGCGCCCATGATGATCATCGAGCGTCCCTTGGAGTCCACGGCGTTCTGCGCGAACTCCCGGCCGATCCGCTCCGCCTTGTGGGCCGGGACACCGGTGATCTCCTCCTGCCAGGCGGGGGTGCACGGTGAGCTCGGGTCGTCGTAGCCGGTCGGCCACACCCCGGGCAGCCCGTCGCGGCCGACGCCGTACGAGGCGAGCAGCAGGTCGAAGACCGTGGTCACCAGCCGGCCGGCGATCCGGCGGGTCGGAACGCCACGTTCGATGACGCTGCCGGCGCCGTCGGCGGAGTCGAAGCGGGGCAGCGCGACCCGGACCGGTTCGCTGCCCTGTCCGTACAGGGTGAGCTGCGGGTCGGTGTCGCCGAGCTCCAGGTTCCACCGGCCGGCGCCGGCCGGGCCGAAGCGGTCGCCGAGCGTGCCGTTCGGGACGACCGGCTCCCCGGTCGCGGCATCGAGCAGGACGGTCTTGAACGCGACCCCCTCGCCGGTATGGCCGAGGTCCTGGGCGGTGAGGAAGCGGCCGGGTACGTGCGCGCCGCCCTCGCGCTCGTCGAGCGTGACCAGGAACGGCAGGTCGGTGAAGCGCTTCACGTAGCTGTCGAAGTACGGCGTGGTCTTCTCGACGAAGAACTCCCGCAGCGTGATGTGGCCCATCGCCATGGCCAGCGCGCCGTCGGTGCCTGGCGCCGGAGCGAGCCACTCGTCCGCGAACTTGGTCGCGTCGGAGTAGTCAGGGGAGCAGACCACCACCTTCTGACCCCGGTAGCGGGCCTCGGTCATCCAGTGCGCGTCCGGTGTCCGGGTCACCGGGACATTGCTGCCCCACAGCATGAGATAGGTCGCGTCCCACCAGTCCCCCGACTCGGGGACGTCGGTCTGATCGCCGAAGACCTGCGGGGAGGCGACGGGCAGGTCGGCGTACCAGTCGTAGAAGCTGAGCATCGGTGCGCCGAGCAACGCGTAGAACCGCGCGCCGACGGCGTGGCTGACCATGCTCATGGCCGGGATGGGACTGAAGCCGGCGACCCGGTCGGGACCGAACACCTTGATCGTGTGCACGTGCGCGGCGGCGGCGAGCTCGACGGCCTCCTGCCAGGTGGCGCGCACGAGGCCGCCCTTGCCCCGGGATGACTTGTAGCGCTTCGCGAGCAGCGGATCGGAGACGATCGCGCCCCATGCCAGCACCGGGTCGCCGCCGTGCAGGGCCTTCTGCTCGCGGTACATCTGCAGCAGCACGCCGCGTACGTACGGGTAGCGCACCCGGGTCGGCGAGTAGGTGTACCAGGAGAACGCCGCGCCGCGCGGGCAGCCGCGCGGCTCGTACTCCGGGCTGTCCGGGCCGACCGACGGGTAGTCGGTCTGCTGTGTCTCCCAGGTGATGATCCCGTCTTTGACGTACACCTTCCACGAGCAAGAACCGGTGCAGTTCACCCCGTGCGTAGACCGCACGACCTTGTCGTGCGCCCACCTGTCGCGGTAGAAGTCATCCGCCTCCCGACCACCGATCTGGTGCAGGGTGCGGCGGTCCTGGCTCACCTCGGCGCGGGTGAAGAACCGCCGGGTTCCGACCAGCGCGTTTGTCAGATCGCCGTCCAGCTGCGGGTGGGTGCTGCCGGCCGCGTCATTTTTCACCGACACGAGGTGCTCCTCCCGGTCAGCTGCGTGCCTGGCACCTGAGAGGTCCCGGCCCCATCCGGCCGGAGGCAGATCGATGTGCAGCGTGCTTTCAAGGCGGGCCTCGATCTGGGGCAACGCCCGGGATCACCCGGCGGGGAGCAGAGCACTCGCGAAGCCGCGGCGGTGGGGTGCGGCAGCTTCGGTCCGGATTGGCTGGTGGGTCAGCAGTGCCGAACGTACCCGCCGCCATGCTTGTCGCGGGCGCAGGCTCGGCAACATTCGGAGGGTTTCGACGGCCGCCGTCGTCACCGGTGCTTGCAGACGGTGAGCAGCACAGCGGCGTCTTCCAGCGCTGCCAGGCTGTGCCGGGCGTCGGGGACGACCAGCAGGTCCCCGGGCGAGCCCTCCCAAGAGGTGTCGCCGGCGCTCAGGCGCACCCGGCCGTACAGCACGTGGACGGTGGCCTCTCCCGGGTTCTCGTGCTCGTCGAGGCGCTGCCCCGACATCAGCGCGATCATCGTCTGTCGCAGCTGGTGCTCGTGTCCGCCGTAGACGGTGGTTGCGCTACGGCCGCTGGAGGCGACGCCGGCGAGCTCGAGCTGCTGGCGGACGAGAGCGGTCAGCGACGACTTCAGCATGCGGATGACCCCTCGGTGTCGTGGGCGACGCGCCTGCGCACCCGGTCCAGCCCGTCCCAGTCGTGGGTGGACAGGCTCAAGAGCGCGGCCGGCGAAAGCCCGTCCTGCTCCGTGCGGATGTGCGCCGGGATGGCCTGGCAGCCGCAGAACGCACACATGCTCAGGCTCCCGGCACGCGGCGGACAACGGTGGTGGCAAACACCAGGGCCAGGCCGGCTACGCCGGCCAGCAGCAGCAGCCCGAGCGCGTAGGAGCCGGTGCTGCCGTACAGCGAGCCCATCAACAGCGGCGGGACGAAGCCCCCGAGCCCACCTGCAGCACCCACGACACCGGTCACCGAGCCCACGGTGCCGGGCGGTGCCAGCCGTGCGACGAGCGCAAAGGTCGCGCCACTCGCCGCCCCGAGTGCTGCGGCCATGCCGAGGAAAGCGAACGTCGCGGACGGCAGCAGTGCAGGGGTCGTGGACTGAACGGCGGCAAGGACGGTGACGACCGCGAAGGCTCCGCCGAGCACCGTCGTCGGCCTGATGTGGTCCGACAGCCAACCGCCGACCGGGCGCAGCAGGACAGCAAGCAGGACGAACCCGGCCATCTTGTTAGCCGCGTCAGCGGGGCTCAGGGTGTAGGCAGTCTTGAGGTAGGTGGGCAGATAGACCGAGAAGGCGACGTAGCCGCCGAAGGCGACGGCGTACAGCGCGGAGGTCTGCCAGGTGACGGGCAACCGGACCGTCTGCCTCAGCCGCTGCAGCGCCGGGGTGGTCGGGACGACCCGTCCCGGGGCGTCGCGGACCAGCACTGCCGCCAGCACGCCGTAGACCGCCAGCGCGACGGCGGCGATCAGGAAGGGACTGGCAAGGCCGTGCGCACCGGCCAGCTTGACGGTGGTCAGTGCACTGATGGCTGTGCCGCCCATGCCCACACCGAAGACGCCGATGGCAAACCCCCGGCGCTCCGGCGGGAACCACGAGTTGACGAATGGCACGCCGACGGCGAAGGCGGTGCCCCCGATCCCGAGGAAGAAGCCACCGACGAGCAGCGCGGCGTAGGAGCCGTGCCCCAGCAGCCCCAGGAACAGCACCGGGATGATCGTCGCGAACGACACGGCCGGGAACATCAGGCGACCGCCGTAACGGTCGGTCAGCGCACCGACCGGGATGCGCCCCACCGAGCCCACGACGACTGGCACTGCGACGAGCAGGGCCTGCTGGAAGGACGACAGCGCCAGATCGGTACGGAAGCGGGCGCCGAGCGGGCTCAGCAACGCCCACGCCCAGAAGTTCACCGCGAACCCGCACGTCGCCAGTGCCAGCATCAAACCAGGCCTCGGCGTGCGGCCGTTCAGTCGAACACCGACTGCTGACTGCCCGACGACCGTGGCCACCACGTGGAGATCCCTTGCTGTCGACCCGCTGGGGTGCTGTCGCGGTCAGCATCCGCTGCTGGCCGCCAGAACGGCAGGGACGAAGGTCCCGTCGTGCAACGTGTGCCGTACCGGGTCGGCGCACGGCGGACAGTCCGCCGTGCGCCGACGTGATCAGGCCGAGCCGAGCTACTTCTGAGTGCTCTTCTCGGTGCTGGTGGTCGTCTCGCAACCGCATTCCTTGCACATGGCGTTCCTCCTTCCTCCTCGACTGCCCGTCCGACGCCTACCCGCAAACGTCGGCGCGATCAGATGTGACGCCCCTCGCCCCCCGGGCACTGGCTGCGGTGAAGCTGCCCGCGCCCATGCGCGGGTTCGCAGGCCCAGGCCCGGAGCACCCCGCCTCGCGTACGCGTGAGGAAGTCGTGAGGATCGCGTGAGGAAGCCGTGAGGATCGGCCGGCAGCCGCCAGATCTGCGCTGACATCAACCTCGGCCTGGCGGGTGTATCGCCGGGCGAGTCGCATCGAGGCCGCCGCCGGCTGCCCGGTGCCCGGCCGGTCTGGAGGAACGCGGTGCAACTGGCCGATCTGTGGTTCGTCCTGCTGACCGTGGGGGTGTTCGCGCTGCTGGCGCTGGTGGCCCGCGGGCTGGAGAAGTTGTGAGTGCCGAGAACCTGGTCGGGCTGGTCCTGGCGGTGGGCCTGACCGTCTTCCTGCTGGTGGCACTGCTGTTCCCGGAGCGCTTCTAGTGACCACCACGACCGCCGGCATCGTGTTCGCCGCGACGATGACGGTCGCGCTGATCCTGACCTATCGTCCCCTGGGCGACCACCTGGCCCGGGTGTTCATGAGCGAGCGACACAGCCGCGTCGAGCTCGCCGTCTACAGGGCAACGGGCGTGGACCCGGACGCCGACCAGACCTGGTCCACCTACCTGCGGTCGGTACTTGCCGTGGCGGCGGCCGGGGTGCTGCTGCTGTACGGCTTCCTGCGGATTCAGCACCTGGGCCTGTTCGGGCACAACTTCGCCGACGCGACGAACCCACCGCAGATGTCGTCGAGCCAGGCCTTCAACACCGCTGCCAGCTTCGTCACCAACACCAACTGGCAGTCCTACTCCGGTGAGAGCGCGCTGGGCTACGTCGCGCAGATGACCGGGCTGGCGGTGCAGAACTTCGTGTCCGCGGCGATGGGCATCTCGGTGGCGGTCGCCCTGGTGCGGGGGTTCTCCCGCTCGCGCACCGACCGGCTCGGCAACTTCTGGGTCGACCTGACCCGGACGATCTTCCGGATCCTGCTGCCGGTGGCCGCGGTCTTCGCTGTCCTGCTGATCGCCGGCGGCGCCGTCCAGACTTTCCACTCCTACCGCAGCGCCACCGGCCTGGCCGGCGGCAGCCAGACCATCACCGGCGGTCCGTACGCCAGCCAGGAAGCCATCAAGATCCTCGGCACCAACGGCGGTGGTACCTACAACGCCAACAGCGCCCACCCGCTGTCCAACCCGACAGCCTGGACGAACTGGCTGCAGATCTACTTCCTGCTGGCGATCGGCTTCTCGCTGCCTCGCACGTTCGGCCGGATGGTCGGGGACAAGCGGCAGGGCCTGGCGATCGTCGCCGTGATGGGCCTGCTGCTGCTGGGCAGCACCGTCCTGCTCGCCGGGGCGCAAGCCGCGCACCACGGCACGGTCCCGGTTGCCGTCGGAGCCGCCTCCGAGGGCACCGAAACGCGCTTCGGGGTGCCGGACTCGGCGATCTTCGCGTCGGCGACGACCGGGACGAGCACCGGCGCCGTCAACAGCTTCCACGACAGCTACACCAGCCTCGGCGGCGCGGTCACGCTGCTGAACATGATGTACGGCGAGGTTGCGCCGGGCGGCACGGGCTCCGGCCTGTACGGGATCCTGGTGCTGGCGATCCTGTCGGTGTTCATCGCCGGGCTGATGGTCGGCCGCACCCCCGAGTACCTCGGCAAGAAGATCTCCAGCCGGGAGGTCACGTTCGCCTCGCTCTACATCCTCACCACCCCGGCCCTCGTGCTGACCGGGACCGCGCTGGCGATGTCACTTCCGGGCGAGCGGGCCAGCATGCTCAACAGCGGTGCGCACGGCCTGTCCGAGGTCCTGTACGCGTTCACCAGCGCCGGCAACAACAACGGCAGCGCGTTCGCCGGCCTCAGCGTGAACACGACCTGGTACAACACGGCGCTGGCGATCGTGATGCTGCTCGGCCGGTTCCTGCCGATGGCCCTGGTGCTCGGGCTGGCCGGCTCGCTGGCCCGGCAGACCCCGGTGCCTGCCTCGGAGGGCACCCTGCCGACGCACCGGCTGCTGTTCGTCGGCTTCCTCACCGGCGTGACCGTCATCGTCGTCGCGCTCACCTACCTCCCTGCCCTGGCACTCGGTCCGCTCGCGGAAGGCCTGCACTGATGACCACCACCACCGCGGCACCTGCCGGGCCGCCCGCTCCGGTCGACACGGGTCCGCGGCGGGTCGCCGGCGGCCTGCTGGACCCCGCGCAGCTGCTGCGGTCCCTGCCGGACGCGGCGCGCAAGCTGAACCCGGCCACGCTGTACAAGAACCCCGTCATGTTCATTGTCGAGATCGGCTCGGTCTACACGACCGTGCTCGCCGTCCGCGACCACACGGCGTTCGCCATCCTCATCGCCATCTGGCTGTGGCTGACGGTGCTGTTCGCCAACCTCGCCGAGGCCGTCGCGGAGGGCCGCGGCAAAGCGCAGGCGGAGGCGCTGCGCCGGGCCAAGACCGACACGATGGCCCGGCGACTTCTGGACCGCACCGCTTTCGGGGGCGCGGAGGAGGCGGTGCCTGCGCCGCAGCTGCAGCAGGGCGACCGGGTCGTGTGCGAGGCCGGCGACGTGGTCCCCGGTGACGGTGACGTCATCGACGGTGTGGCGAGCGTCGACGAGTCGGCGATCACCGGTGAGAGCGCGCCGGTCATCCGGGAGAGCGGCGGCGACCGGAGCTCCGTCACCGGCGGCACCAGGGTGCTGTCGGACCGGGTGGTCATCGAGATCACCCAGCGGCCGGGCGAGAGCTTCATCGACCGGATGATCAGCCTGGTCGAGGGCGCCAGCCGGCAGAAGACCCCCAACGAGATCGCCCTCAACATCCTGCTTGCTTCGCTCACCATCATCTTCCTGCTGGCGACGGCGACGCTGCAGCCGCTGGCCATCTTTGCCAAGGCGCAGCAACCGGGGCTCCCGGACACCGCGGCGATCGGGGCCGACGGCGTCACAGCCATCGTGCTGATCTCACTGCTGGTGTGCCTGATCCCCACCACGATCGGTGCGCTGCTGTCCGCGATCGGGATCGCCGGGATGGACCGGCTGGTGCAGCGCAACGTGCTGGCCATGAGCGGGCGGGCCGTGGAGGCCGCCGGCGACGTGAACACGCTGCTGCTCGACAAGACCGGCACGATCACGCTGGGCAACCGCCAGGCCAGCAACTTCCACCCCGTGGGCAGCGTGACCGAGGCCGAGCTCGCCGACGCCGCACAGCTGTCCAGCCTGTCCGACGAGACCCCCGAGGGGCGCTCGGTCGTGGTCCTCGCCAAGCAGCGGTTCGCGTTGCGCGAACGCACGGAGGGCGAGCTGGTCGGGGCGCACTTCGTCCCGTTCACCGCCCAGACCAGGATGAGCGGCGTCGACGAGGCCAGCGGCCGGGTGGTCCGCAAGGGCGCCGCCGCCTCGGTGATCGCCTGGGTCCGGGAGCAGGGCGGCAACGTGCCCGACGACACCGGACAGGTCGTCGACGGCATCTCTGCCAGCGGCGGGACACCGCTGGTGGTCGCCGAGCTCACCCCCGGCCAGGGTGCGCGGGTGCTGGGCGTCATTCAACTCAAGGACGTCGTGAAGTCCGGCATGCGCGAGCGGTTCGACGAGCTGCGCCGGATGGGCATCCGCACCGTCATGATCACCGGTGACAACCCATTGACCGCCAGGGCGATCGCGGAGGAGGCCGGCGTCGACGACTTCCTCGCCGAGGCCACGCCTGAGGACAAGATGGCATTGATCAAGCGCGAGCAGCAGGGCGGCAAGCTCGTCGCGATGACCGGCGACGGCACCAATGACGCCCCGGCACTGGCACAGGCCGACGTGGGGGTGGCGATGAACTCCGGCACCTCGGCCGCCAAGGAGGCCGGCAACATGGTCGACCTGGACAGCAACCCGACCAAGCTCATCGAGATCGTCGCGATCGGCAAGCAACTGCTCATCACACGCGGCTCCCTCACGACGTTCTCGATCGCCAACGATGTCGCGAAGTACTTCGCAATCATCCCAGCGATGTTCGCGGTCGTCTACCCAGGCCTGGACAAGCTCAACATCATGCGTCTGCACTCACCTCAGTCAGCGATCCTGTCCGCAGTCATCTTCAATGCGTTGATCATTATCGCGTTGATTCCGCTGGCGCTGCGGGGCGTGCGCTACACGCCGAGCTCCGCCTCCCAGATGTTGCGACGCAACATCGGTGTCTACGGGCTCGGCGGCCTGGTCGCACCGTTCGTCGGCATCAAGATCATCGACCTTTTCGTGCAGTTCGTCCCCGGGATTGGCTGACATGCGCACCTCCTCACTACGCCAGTTCGGCGCCGCGGTACGCCTGCTGGTGCTGCTCACCGTTCTGCTCGGGGTCCTCTATCCGCTCGGGATCACCGCCGTCGCGCAGCTCCCGGGACTCAAGTCGCGCGCCGAGGGCTCCCTGGTCACAGGTGCGGACGGGCAGCTCGTCGGGTCGACGCTGATCGGCCAGCTGTTCCTCGACGGAAAGGGCAACCCGATCCCGACGTACTTCCAGAGCCGCCCGTCGGCGGCGGGCAAGGGCTACGACCCCACCGCGACGTCGGCGAGCAACCTAGGCCCCGAGTCCGTCACCGACACCCTGCCCGACCCCAATACCAAGGACGACACCGGCAAGCAGAGCCTGCTCACCCAGGTCTGTGCACGCAGCCTGGCCGTCGGCGAGCTGGAGAAGCTGGACGGTGCCCGCCCGTTCTGCGCCCCGAGCGGCGTGGGCGCGGTCCTGGCCGTGTCCTATGCCGGCCCCGGCTACACCGGCGCGGTCACCCGGGCGGTGAGCATCAACGAGGCCTGCCCCGACGGGGCCAAGCCGTTCATCGCGCAGTACGACGGGGTCGCGGTGACCTGCGCAACGTTCGGCGAGGACTACACGAGCGGGAAGATCGTGCCGATCCGGGGCGACGCACCGGCCCAACCGGCCGTGCCCGCCGATGCGGTCACCGCCTCCGGGTCCGGCCTGGACCCCGAGATCAGCCCGGCGTACGCCGCGCTGCAGGTCGCCCGGGTCGCTGTCGCCCGCCGCATCACGCCCGCACAGGTGCAGGCTGTCGTCGCCTCGCACACTGCAGGCCGGGACCTCGGGTTCCTGGGAGAGCCGCGGGTCAACGTGCTGCAGGTCAATCGTGACCTCGATGCCCGCTACCCGGCGGCGAGCTGACCGGTACGGGACCGATGACAATGCAGCTATGAGTACCCGGGGGTCGCTTCGCGTCTATCTCGGTGCTGCCCCGGGCGTCGGCAAGACGTACGCGATGCTGGACGAGGGTCACCGCCGTCGAGACCGTGGCACCGACGTCGTCGTCGGCTTCGTGGAGACACACGGCCGTCCGAGGACAGCCCGTCAACTCGAAGGCCTGGACGTGGTCCCCCGCCGGCGGGTGAGCTATCGCGGGACGCAGTTCGAGGAGATGGACCTCGACGCCGTCCTCGCCCGCTCGCCGCAGGTGGTGCTCGTGGACGAGCTGGCCCACACCAACATCCCCGGGTCGCGTCACGAGAAGCGCTGGCAGGACGTACAGGAGCTGCTCGAGGCCGGGATCGACGTCATCAGCACCGTCAACGCGCAGCACCTGGAGTCGCTCAACGACGTCGTGCAGGCCATCACCGGCGTCCCGCAGCGAGAGACCCTCCCTGACTCGGTGGTACGCGCCGCCGATCAGGTCGAGCTCATCGACATGGCACCGGAGGCGTTACGCCGGCGGATGTCGCATGGCAACATCTACCGGCCGGAGAAGGTCGATGCTGCGCTTGGCAACTACTTCCGGGTCGGCAACCTCACCGCGCTGCGTGAGCTGGCGCTGCTCTGGCTCGCCGACAGCGTCGACGAGGGCTTGCAGCGCTACCGCGAGGCGCACGGGATCGGCGGCACCTGGGAGACCCGTGAGCGGGTGGTTGTCGCCCTGACCGGCGGCCCGGAGGGCGACACCCTGATCCGACGGGCCGCGCGGATCGCCGCGCGAACGACCGGCGGTGAGTTCCTCGCCGTGCACGTCGCCAGGTCGGACGGCCTGGCCGGAGCCGGCATCTCGGCGCTCGCCGCGCAGCGGGTGCTGGTGGAGTCCCTCAGTGGCAGCTACCACTCCATCATCGGTGAGAACATCCCCACGGCGCTGCTGGAGTTCGCGCAGGCCAACAACGCCACCCAGATCGTGTTGGGAGCCAGTCGGCGCAGCGCTTGGCTGAGCGGCCTGACCGGCCCGGGCACCGGCGCCACCATCACCCGTCGGTCCGGGCCGATCGACGTCCACATGGTCAGCCACGACTACGCCGGCGGCAGCCGTCGGCTGCTGCCCGCCCTTACCGGTGGGCTCACCGTCCGCCGGCGGATAACCGGACTCTGCGTCGCGGTCGTCCTGCTGACCGGGCTGACGCTGCTGGGGACCGCCCTGCGCGCTGAGCTGTCGCTCGGTAGCGACCTGCTGCTGTTCCTGCTCGCGGTCGTCGTCGTGAGCCTTGCCGGCGGTTTCTACCCGGCAGTGCTGGCCGCGGTTGCCGGGTCGCTGCTGCTCAACTTCTACTTCGTCCCCCCGATACATCGCTTCACCATCAGCCAGCCCGAGAACGTGCTCGCCCTGACCGTCTTCCTGGTGGTCGCGGCACTGGTCAGCCAGGTGGTAGACCTGGCAGCCAGAAGGACCTCGCAGGCGGCCCGGGCTACCGCGGAGGCGGAGACCCTGGCCACCCTCGCCGGCAGTCTCCTACGTGGCGAGCAGGCCCTGCCCGCCCTGATGGGGCGCATCCGCGAGACGTTCACCGTGGACAGCGTCACCCTGCTGAGGCGCGACAACAACGCCCCTGCGAGCGCCGGCAGCCACGCCCCGGCCGGGGCCACGACGGGGCTGCGTGGCAGCTGGAGCCAGGTGGCGAGCATCGGCGAGTCGCCCTGCCTGCGCCCGGAGGACGGCGACACGGAGGTCGAGGTCGGCGAGGACCTCACGCTGGTGCTCCGCGGCCGCACCCTGCCCGCCGAGGACCAGCGCATCCTCAGTGCGTTCGCCTCCCAGGTGGCTGTGGCCTACCGGCAACGGCAGCTGCTGCAGGCCGCCGCGGCCGCCGTCCCGCTGGCTGAGGCCGACCGGATGCGCACCGCGCTGCTGAACGCCGTCGGCCACGACCTGCGCACCCCGCTGGCAGCCGCCAAGGCCGCCGTGTCGGGCCTGCGTAGCCCCGGAATTACCTGGTCGTACGAGGACCGGGCCGAGCTGCTCGGCAATGCCGATGAGGCGCTGGACCGCCTGTCGACGCTGGTGACGAACCTGCTCGACCTGTCCCGCCTGCAAGCGGGGGCGCTGTCCGTGGTTCCCCGCCCGGTCGGCCTGGACGACGTGGTGTCAATGGCCCTGCACCATGAAGCCCAGGGCCATGCGGTGGAGCTGGACGTGCCACCCGAGCTCCCCGAGGTGCTCGCCGACCCCGGTCTGCTGGACCGGGTCGTGGCGAACCTGGTGCAGAACGCCCTGCGCTACGCCCCGCCAGGTCAGCCCGTCCGGCTGGCCGCCAGCAGCCACGCCGGCCGGGTGGAGCTACGCATCGTCGACCGCGGCCCCGGGATCCCGGCAGCTGATCGCGATACGGTCTTCGCGCCTTTCCAACGCCTGGATGACTCCCCCCGCGATGGGGCCGGCGTCGGGCTTGGCCTGGCGATCGCCCGCGGCTTCACCGAGGCGATGGGCGGGCGGCTCGTGGCCGAGGACACCCCTGGCGGCGGCCTGACGATGGTTGTCGACCTGCCATGCGCACCCGGGAATACCGCATCGGGCGACAGGACATGACCCATGTCCTGGTCGTCGACGACGAGCCGCAGATCCTTCGCACCGTCACCCTGGCCCTCACCGCCCGCGGCTACCGGGTGACCACGGCCGCTGACGGCGCCGGTGCCCTGCGGAGCGTCTCTGACGATGCACCCGACCTCGTTGTCCTCGACCTCGGGCTGCCGGACATCGACGGCATGGACATCATCCGGCGCATCCGACTGACCCACCAGACCCCCATCATCGTGCTGTCCGCCCGGGCCGGGGGCATCGAGAAGGTGACAGCCCTCGACCTCGGCGCGGACGACTACGTCACCAAGCCCTTCGACATGACGGAGCTACTGGCCCGGGTGCGGGCCGCAGGGCGCCGCAGCACCGGCCCGGCAGTACCCGAGACAGTCCGGCTCGGGCCGTTCCAGATCGACCTGACCGCCAAGACCGCGGAACGCAGCGACGGGCCCACAGCGAGCCGGCGGGTGCTGCTCACCCCGACCGAGTGGCAGCTTCTGGAGATCCTGCTGCGGCACCCCGGCCGGCTCCTGACCGGCCGGCAGCTCCTGACCGAGCTGCGGGGCGACCCCCTACACACCGACAGCAGCTACCTGCGCATCTACATCTCGCAGCTGCGCCGCAAGCTCGAGCAGGACCCGGCCCGCCCACGGCACCTGATCACCGAACCCGGCCTGGGGTACCGCTTCCAGCCGTGAGCCGGCCTGCCCTCGCCAATCACTTCGCTTGGCAGTCACGCCGCGTTCACCTGCCGGCCGAACGATCTGCCTAGCCTGCCAAACGTGGCAGCCTCGGGCCTGGTCGTGGACGGGCAGGGCCTCACGACCTGGTTCGGACAGGTCCTCGCGCTGGACCGGGTCGACCTGGCGGTACGTGCCGGCGAGGTCCACGGCCTGCTCGGCGCAAACGGCGCGGGCAAGTCGACGCTGCTGTCGGTGCTGTTCGGATTGGTCTGTCCGCAGGAAGGCTCGCTCCGGCTGTTCGGACGCACCCGGGGACAGGCGGGCGCAGCCTGGCTGGACGGCGTCGGTGGGTTCGTGGAGGCGCCGACGTTCTACCCGTACCTCAGCGGTCGGCAGAACCTGGCTGTGCTTGCCCGCCTCGACGGCGGCCTTGCCCCCCAGATCGATGAGCTGCTCGAGCTGGTGGGTGTTCCCACCACCGGGCGACGCGTCCGGGGCTACTCACTCGGGATGCGTCAACGGCTGGGCCTGGCTGCCGCGCTGCTGCGGCGGCCGCGGCTGCTCGTCGTCGACGAGCCCACGAACGGCATGGACCCAGCGGGCGTCCGGGACCTGCGTCTGCTCGTCCGTCGACTCGCCGACGACGGCGTCGCCGTCGTGCTCAGCAGCCACGACATGAACCAGGTCAGCGAGCTGTGCGACACCGTGACCGTGCTTGACCACGGGCGCGTGGCGTTTGCCGGTGACCTGGACCTGGCACGCGCGACGGCACCGGACCCGTCCTGGCGACTGTCCAGCAGCGACGACCGGGCTGCGGCCGCGGTCGGGGCCCGTCGTCCCGGCCTGCTCGTCTGTGCCGACCACAGAGGGGGGTTGCGCATCGTCGCCGGACGCGACCGGCTCGACGCGTACGTGATCGAGCTCGGCCGGACCGGCGTGGCGGTCCGTGCGCTGGCCGAGGACGTGACTGCCCTCGAGGCGCTGTTCTTCACTCTCAGCGAGTCGTCGCCGGCCATGCCGGCCCCGCCCACCGTGCTCGAGATCCCCAGCCCGGTAGACATCCGGTGACCGGGCCACGCGTGACGCTGCGTGACGCGGCGACGTCCGACAGGCGCCCGGTCGCCACCGTCAGGCGCCTGGCCGGCCCCCTGCCACCGCGCCGGCTGAGCCCGGCGCGAGCCGTGGCGGTGGTCTGGCGGGTGGAGCTCGCAAAGCTGGTCCGGCTGGTGCGGGTGCAGGCGCTCGCCGGCGTCTGCCTCGTCGCGCCGTTCCTGGCAGCAGCCGCGGTCAGCGCGCAGAGCTCCCTGCCACAGGACACGCTGTTCGGCCAGTGGCTGCAGCAGTCCGGGCTGGCGCTGCCCCTGGTGGTGCTCGGATTCGCCGGCCAGTGGGTGCTCCCGCTGCTGACCTGTCTGGTGGCGGGGGACATCTTCGCCTCCGAGGACCAGTTCGGTACGTGGAAGACGGTCCTGACCCGCTCGCGCAGCCGCGGTGAGCTGTTCACGGGCAAGGTCCTTGCAGCCCTGAGCTTCCCGGTCATCGTGCTGGCGCTGCTGGCTGCCTCAACCGTGGTCGCCGGCCTGCTCCTCGGTCGCGAGCCCGTCGTCGGGCTCGGCGGCCAGGTCGTCCCGGTCGGGCACGCCGCGGCGCTGGTCGCGGCGAGCTGGTCGTTGCAGCTGCCCCCGATGTTCGGCTTCTGCCTGCTGGCCGTACTGCTGTCGGTCATCACCCGCAACGGTGTCGCAGGGGTCGGCGGGCCGGTCCTGCTCGGGCTGCTGATGCAGCTACTCGCCCTGCTGAGCCTGCCACCCAGGGTGCAGGACGCGTTGCTGACGACGCCGTTCTCGGCGTGGCACGGCTTGTGGGTGGAGCACCCCTTCTATGGACCGGCCTGGCGCGGCCTGCTGACCAGCGTGGTGTGGAGCGCGGTGTGCCTGGCTACGGCGTGGGCGGTGTTCCGGCGCCGCCAGGTCCGGGTGTCCTAGCGTGCGGGCGGCCCGAGCCGGCTCGGTGGTCGCGTCGTTTGGCCTGCTCGCGGCCTGCGCTCCCAGCTCGATCACGGCGGCGGCACTGCAGGGCTCGCTGGCCGGGACCTTCGCCCAGCTGTACGCCCTGCAGCAGACCGAGCAGGGGCACCCGCGCCCGGACCTGCCGACCCTGCAGACGACAGCGGCCTGCCAGAAGGGCCCGCCGGACAGCTCTCAGTCGGGTCCGGGCAACGACTGGACCTGCCAGGTCACCTATCTCGTCGACGGACCTGGGACCCCGGTCCGGGCGCAGTACACCGTGAATGTACGAACCGACGGGTGCTGGTCGGCGGACGGCGACGGCCCGGCGTCGGTGAACGGCGCCCGCACCCTCATCGGTGCCAAAGGTCAGTTGCGACGTAACCCGCTCTACCTCATCGACAGTTGCGTCGACGCCGGCTGAGCGCCCTGGCCGGCCACGCCTGCGCACCCGGGCCCGGACAGCGCACGGCCCCCGAAGATTCACCCGCCTGCCCCGCCGGGGCCACCTCGGGCTCGTACCTTTCGGCCCGGACCGCCCCTCCCCAAGGCGAACGTACCGAGATGAGAAACCATGTCTGGATTCCGCTCTGCGCGGTGGCGACACGACCACCGCGGTCTGCTTCGCAAGACCCTGGCCACCGGCGTCGGGCTCACCCTGGTCGCAGGACTGGCCACCGCGGCAGCCGCCGGACCGGCGTCCGGTCGGACCGCAAAGGTGGGCAGCAACGATGGGAACGGCATCTTGCTGCCGACCAACCAGCGCCTCACGCCACTGGGCACCCGGCTGCTGCTGGACACGGGCCGAGTCGTGTCGTCCTCCATCAGCCCGGACGGGCACTACCTGGCCGCGCTGACCTGGCATAAATTCACCGGATTCCTGACGATGGTCGACCTCCGGACGAACAAGGTCGTCCAGACGCTTGGCACCGGCGCCGCCACCGATCCCACCATCGGTGACGGCTCGGTGGCTGCCGACGGCCCGCTGTGGGCACCAGACGGACATTCGCTGTGGTTCCCCCAGAGCAGTGATCTGGTCCGCTTCCACGTCGGCGCGGACGGCACGGTGTCGGCACCGGTCACAACCGTCCTGGCGACCACCGTCAGCGACCTCAACGGGGCGAAGACGACCAGGCCCGACCTGCCGTCCGGGATGGCGCTGTCACAGGACGGCAGCAAGCTCTACGTCGCCCTGAACGGCGTCAACCAGCTGGGCGTGATCAGTACGACGACCAACGCGCTGCTGCGGGTCACACCGGTCGGCAACGCGCCCCGGCAGGTCGTCCTGGTCGGGGACCGGGCGTTCGTCTCGAACGAAGGTGGTCGACCGGCCAGACCCGGTGACGTCACCAACCTGTCCTACGGCACGCCGATCGTCTCCGACGGGACGACCGGCGCGGCCACCACCGGCACCGTCTCCGTCGTGGACCTGGTCGCGAGCAAGCAGGTCAAGCAGATCCCCGTCGGCTTGCAACCGACGGCGGAGTACCTGACGCGCGATGGCACCCTGCTCGTCGCCAACTCCAACGACGACTCGTTCTCGATCATCGACCCGACCAGCTCCCAGGTCACCCAGACGGTCAACGTCAACCCGGTGCCCGGCAGCGCGGTGGGCAGCTACCCCAATGCCATCACCATGCCGGATGACCACACGATCCTGGTCAGCATCGGACGTGACAACGCCCTCGCCGTCTTCACCTACAACGGCCCGAAGGTTCCGGTGCAGTACGTCGGGCTGCTGCCGACCGACTTCTACCCGGTCGGCGCGACGTACGACCCGGCCATCGGCAAGATCGTCGTGACCAACGACAAGGGCAAGGGCTCGCGGGGACCCGCCAGCAGCATCGACGAGGGGCCCGGGACCGGACCGGCACCCGCCGTCGTCACAGGGCACAACTCCTACGACGACACCGCGTCGATCACTGAGTTCGCCATGCCCAGCAGAGCGCAGATCGCCCAGACCACACACCAGGTCTTCGTCAACAACAGCTGGCTGAGCTTGCCCGCGAGCCGGCCGGTCAAGGGCTCGAGCGCAGCGCCGAAGGCCATCCCCGTGCAGCTCGGCGATCCCTCGAAGATTCAGCACGTCTTTCTGATCGTGCGGGAGAACCGTACGTATGACCAGGTTCTCGGAGACATCGGCAAGGGCAACAGCGACCCGACCCTCGCGCAGTTCGGTGTCAAGGCCACGCCCAACGCGCACGCGCTGGCCAACACCTTCGGCCTGATGGACAACTTCTACGATGAGGGCACCCTGTCGGCGGACGGACACAACTGGCTGGTGCAGGCCGACGCGAACGACTACATCGAGAAGGAGTTCGGCGCCTTCTACCGGAGTTATCCGGCACAGGGCGGCGACGCCTTGGCCTACCAGCGGGACGGCTTCCTCTGGAACGCCGCCCAGGCTGCCGGGCAGACCGTCAAGGCCTACGGCGAGTACAACAACTTCTTCACCCAGCCGAGTCCGGTCCCGTCGTGGTCGGACTACTACCGCGACTCCCAGATTCTGGAGGGCAAGGCCAAGGGCCCGCTTCCGGTTCCGCTCTCGGCCATCAACACCTACTCCGACATCCCGTCGCTCAACGCGATCGACGACCACCAGTTTCCGCCGTTCGACCTCGGGATCCCGGACCAGTACCGCACCGACGTGTGGCAGAAGTCGTTTGCCGACACCGAGAAGTCCGGCCAGGCACCCAACCTCAGCCTGATCTGGATGCCCGTCGACCACACCTCGGGCGTCGGGACGGGTAACCCGGACCCGGTCGCCCAGGTGGCTGACAACGACCTCGCCATCGGCCGGATGATCGACACCATCTCGCACTCGTCGATCTGGAGCAGCTCTGCGGTCTTCGTCCTCGAGGACGACAGCCAGAACGGCGCCGACCACGTCGACGGGCACCGCGCCCCGCTGCTGGTGGCCAGCCCGTACGCCAAGCGCGGCATCGTCAACAGCACCACCTACACCCAGCTCAACGTCGTCAAGACGATCGAGCAGATCCTGGGCGTGGCTCCGATGAACCAGCTGGACCGGGCTGCGGTCCCGATGTCGGACGCCTTCACCGACACGCCCGACACGACGCCGTACAACGTTGTTCCCAACCAGATCCCGCTGACCCAGGGTCTGGCCCCGGCAGCCGCCGCACCCCCCAGCCCTGCAGGCACGACCGCGCCCGACTTCGTCCCGCAGTCCGCCGCGGCCCTCGGGATCCCGGCACCCCAGCGGGACACCTACAACCGCTGGGTCGTCTGGAGCCGCGGTGGGCACTTCAGCGGAAAGGGCGCGCTTCAGGACTGGGCCAACCCGGCCCAGCTGAACCGGCTCACCTGGTATAGCGCCCACGACTGGACGATCCCTTACCCCGGGGAGACGACGATCCTGACGCCCGACCAGGTGCCCGGCCACAACCTGCCGGCCGGCTTCCTGGGCGACTGAGGCCGCATCGCACCGCGCCCACCCGTCCCTCCGGGGGCGGGTGGGCGCGCTGACCTGGGCAGCCCGGTCTCCGGTGGGCTGTCGCCGCGCAGGAGCTGGACGCACCGCAGGCTGACCGGTGGCATTAGCTCGAGCGTGGGACCGTGCCCTGCGATGACGGGGTATGAGTTCGCCGGGTGCGCGGGGCGGCAGCTGCCCTGGGCCCGGTTCGACGACGCAGTCACCGGCACGGCCCAGGTGTTCCGGGCGCCCTACCGGGTCCTTGTCGCAGCTTCGGCCGACCGGGTCGCGGCTGTGCTCGACGAGGTGGACCAGGCCGCACGAGAGGGGGCCTGGGCTGTCGGCTACGTCGCCTACGAAGCGGCCGCCGGGCTCGGTGTCGGACCTGTCGCGGATGACCGCCGGCCCGACGCACAGCCTCTCGTGTGGTTCGGGCTGTGCGAAGAACCGACCGCCGAGTCCCTGGTGTGCGCGCCAGCCGGCGACATCCGCGGGTACAGCGCGGCGTCCTGGCAGCCAGACTGGACGGACGCCGGATACCTGGACGACGTCGCCCGTGTGCGCGAGCACATCCGGCAGGGCGACATCTACCAGTGCAACCTGACCGTGCGCCTGAATTCCCGGGTGCAGGGGGATCCGATGGAGCTCTACGCGGACCTCGTGCTCAACCAACGGACCCGGTACGGCGCCTACCTGGACCTGGGGACCCAGGTGATCCTCAGCGCGAGCCCCGAGCTGTTCTTCGACTGGCAAGGGGACCGGCTCACCACCAGACCGATGAAGGGAACCGCTGCCCGCGGCCGCACCCTGGCGGAAGATCGCCAACGTCTGCTCGCGCTGACCGGCAGCGAGAAGGAACGTGCCGAGAACGTCATCGTGGTGGATCTCCTTCGTAACGACGTCGGACGCGTGTCCACGGTCGGCAGCGTCGACGTGCCGGCGCTCTGCGTCCCCGAGCGGTACGAGACGGTCTGGCAGCTGACCTCGGACGTGACCGGGACTGTCCTGCCCGGCGCAGGGCTCACCGACGTGTTTCGCGCTCAGTTCCCGTCAGGTTCTGTGACAGGGGCTCCGAAGCGTCGTGCGATGGAGATCATCGCCAGCCTGGAGGCCACACCTCGCGGCGTGTACTGCGGCGCCGTGGGCTACCTGGCGCCGCCCGGGTCGGCGCTGCGCGCGCGGTTTCAGCGTCGCGATCCGGACACTCACGCTCGACCGGAGCACCGGGGAGGCCGTCTACGGCACCGGGAGCGGCATCACCTGGGCCTCGGAACCGGAGGCTGAGCTCGCCGAGGTACGCGCCAAGGCCGCCATCCTGGACGCGCCGTACCAGGAGTTCGACCTCCTGGAGACTCTGGCGTACCTGCCCACGACAGGAGCCCGTCACCTCCACCGGCACCTGCGGCGGCTTCGGGAGTCAGCGCAGTACTTCGGCTTCGGCTTCGATGAGGACCGGGCGGAGTCCGACGTCAGGGTTGCCACCGACCGCGCCGGGCCGTCCCGCGTCCGTCAGGTGCTGTCCAGGAGCGGCGAGCTGCGGGTTGAGATCAGCCCTTTGCCACGGGCTGAGCCCCGACCGGTGACGCTCACGGTCGACGACGAGCCCGTCGACTCCACGCAGCGCTGGCTCTACCACAAGACCAGCAACCGGGAGACGTACGCCCGGCGCGCCCGCAGGCACCCGGGGACCGACGACGTCGTGCTCGTCAACGAGCTCGGCGAGGTCACCGAGACAACGATCGCCAACCTCGCTGTCCAGCTCGACGGCGGTTGGTACACGCCGCCGGTCTCGGCGGGCTGCATTCCCGGGATCGAGCGGAACTACCTGGTCGAGCTGGGGCTGCTGCGCGAGCGCCGGCTGACCCCGGCGGACCTTCGTCGCGCGGACGACATCGCCGTCGTCAGCTCACTGCGCGGCTGGCGACCTGCAGCTGTCGCCCACTATGGACCGGTCCTGGCTGAAAGCAGGGGGGCACACCACCGTTGAGGGCGGTTTAGCGCCCGGTCTCCACTTTGGGGATTGACCGCGACCATCGCAGGCGGTCGAATCGAGTAACCAGTCACACAGCGGTCCCCCACCTGTGAGGAGCCCCTCATGGAGTTCGCTGGTGCGTCATCGCGCCGCCGAGATGCTCGGCACCGCGTTGCTTATCATCGCGACCCTGCTGCCGCTGACGATCTTCGCGCTGGCCGTGGATCGCTGTCCGCCGGCGGGCTGGCCGGCCTCATGATGGGACTCCCTGTGACAGCCCGGGACCCAGAGTGAGATCGTCGGCTCACGAACCTGACCGTGCATCCCCGCACCGCTCCAACCGGCCGCACCCGGCGGTCTTCGTACCCAGCGAGAGGACAAACTGATGGCAGGCAACAGAGGTGTGGCGTACATCGAGCCCGGCAAGGTCGAGGTACAGCAGATCGACTACCCGAAGCTCGAGCTGCTCGACGGGCCGGGCGTCAATCCGGCCAATATCGGGCGCAAGCTCAACCATGGCGTCATCCTGAAGATTGTGACCACCAACATCTGCGGCAGCGACCAGCACATGGTGCGCGGTCGCACCACGGCGCCGCCGAACCTCGTACTGGGTCACGAGATCCTCGGCGAAGTGGCCGAGGTCGGCTCCGACGTCGAGTTCATCAAGGTCGGTGACATCTGCTCGGTGCCGTTCAACATCGCCTGTGGCCGTTGCCGCAACTGCAAGGAGGGCAAGACCGGGATCTGCCTCAACGTCAACCCGGCCCGTCCCGGCGCCGCTTACGGCTACGTCGACATGGGCGGATGGGTCGGCGGTCAGGCCGAGTACGTCACCGTGCCCTACGCCGACTGGAACCTGCTGAAGTTCCCGGACCGCGACCAGGCCCTCGAAAAGGTCCTGGACCTGACGATGCTGTCGGACATCTTCCCGACCGGCTTCCACGGCGCGGTCACGGCCGGCGTCAAGCCCGGCTCGACCGTCTACATCGCCGGTGCCGGACCGGTCGGCCTGGCCGCCGCTGTCGGCGCCCAGCTGCTCGGCGCCGCCGTCGTCATCGTCGCCGACCTCAACGAGGAGCGGCTGAGCCAGGCCCGCAGCTTCGGGTGCGAGACCGTCGACGTGTCGAAGGGCACACCGCAGGAGCAGATAGAGCAGCTGCTCGGCGTACCCGAGGTTGATGCTGCCGTCGACGCGGTCGGCTTCGAGGCCCGCGGACACGGTCAGGGCGCCGACAAGGAAGCGCCGGCGACAGTGCTCAACTCGCTCATGGACGTCACTGCCGCCGGTGGCGCCATCGGCATCCCCGGCCTCTATGTCACCGGCGACCCCGGCGGCATCGACGAAGCCGCCCGGGTCGGCTCCCTCTCGCTGAGCCTGGGCACCGGCTGGGCCAAGTCGCTGTCGTTCACCACCGGCCAAACCCCGGTGATGAAGTACAACCATGGGCTCATGATGGCAATCCTGCATGACAAGGTGCAGATCGCCAAGGCCGTCAACGCCACCGTCATCACGCTGGACGAGGCTCCGCGGGGCTATGCCGACTTCGACCAGGGCGCGGCAAAGAAGTACGTCATCGACCCGCACGGCATGGTCGCCTAGCACCGCCGACGGGGCGACCGGTCCACGCCGAGAAGTGGGGGCCCGTCGTCCCGTCCGCAGAGCCGGTGTCGGCACCGTCCGGCAGCCGGAGACCAGGGGCCGCCTGGCGCTGCCAGGTCATCACCGGGTCGTACGGATCATGCCCCGGTCCGCCGGATCAGCGTCAGATCATCGCGGAGCGGGAGCATCAGCTGCTCGAGCTGCGACTCGCAGAGCCGGTGATTCCGGGGTTGTACATCGACTCAGGTACGGGTCGAGGCCCGCCGCCGACCCGAGCAGCCCCGTCTGACCCATCGACCGGCTCTTGGTGAGCAGGTATCGCCGGCTGTGCGGGCCGCACATCGCCGGCATCGCCACGACCGCGGCGCAGGCGACGCCGATGGCAAGGAGTCGGCGGGGAAACACACGGTGCGGCATGACGCCTCCGAATATGAGGGGGAATGACTGTGTGAATGATTCACACGTTCACTTGATTCTTAGTAATTTAGTCACCACCCAGTGACGGGGTCAAGGAATCCGGTGACATCATTCCCAGGTGTGGTCCAACGCAGCCATCCTGCTGACCGGTCGCCTCGCACAGCCACGACGGCACCGGCGGCGAGTTCGCACCGGACACCGCGCCCGCCGCTCTGGTTATCGGCCATCATCTTCACCGTGGCAGGCCCTACGTACTGCCACATTCGCTTGACGGCGCACTGGTGCTCGGCAACCTGGTCATCGGCAATTCCGGCGAGGTGCCGGATGTCGTGGGGGCACTGCGGGCGTGGGAGGTGCGGGTGGTTCGGTGCGGGTGGTTCGGTGCGGGTGAGATCGGTCCGGTGCGGACGCAGTACCAGTTGGGATCATTCGCATCGGTTAGATCAGGGATCGCTCAGCTTTGTCAGACAAATATTGCCGACGAGACAAACTGCAAATACACCCCTCCTGTCGAGGCTTCAACGGGCAAATTAGTTGCCGGACACAGGCGGTTCGGTTGGCGGGCGCGAGAATCCCAAGTATTGCCCGACCGATTCTTGCCGGGCGATCACCTCACCGGCCACTGGGCGATTCTTCTCCATCCAACGCTGATGGTCGCGAAGGCCCCTTGCAACCGCGGTCCTGATAACCGAATAAAGAATCAAGAGCGCAAGGCAAGGCAACACGATCCACAGGATGATTACGTACGTCGTGAAGGTTTGAAAGATATCCATCTGAGGATTGTTTCAGTTATCGATTCCTTGCGTGTGCCCCCAAACACCTCGGTTCCTGAAAAAATGCAGACGACATCGCCGACGTGCCAAATTGCGAATAAAACCATTCGGCGTGCTCTTGAAATATGCGGCAATTCAGGCTCAAGCGAGCTGGCGCGACAACACCCATCCAAAATAGGCGAGGCCGATCAGACCCAAGATGACACCAGCAAGAGCTGTACCGCGACCAGTTACTTTCCCTCGGCCTTCCAGATCATTCGACTTCGCCAGCCCGATGGCGGAGAACACGATGGCGAGA